>ULMM01036028.1_pt1 | contig 14549 bp, 10 predicted proteins | sample 1951661 | NCBI WGS metagenome assembly ULMM01 (sample SAMEA4835551, study PRJEB28245) | human gut metagenome | biome: gut microbiome; material: fecal sample | place: Denmark | collected 2008 | reverse complement strand
GTAACGGACGGTAATAATACCAAACGGATACAGCCAAAAAACATTTTATGCGGCGTTAGCCGTTGAAAGGAGAAGATGAATATGAAAAAAACAAAACCAAAAAAACTGTTGACTGTTCTGCTGACCTTGTACTTGGCACTATCCATTGTGCCGATTACGGTGTTTGCGGATTCTGGATCGTATGCTGTTAAATTTTACCCTGGAGATTATGGAACCATGACTAAAAACGACCAGATTCCGTTTGTATATTATGGCTTTGACGATGATGTTAACAAGCCCTACTACTACAAGCTGAATGTATCCGAGACAGAGACTCTCAGTTTTGCCAGCAGCATCATCAATGTTCTGCTTCCAAATTCAGACTATGAGTTCGCTTACTGGAAAGCCGATGCCACCGTCTACCAGGTCGGCAGTGGTACTGCCATTCCGGCCGGCACCGCTCTTTCCTCTGATCAACTACAGAACAAAATTACCGTGAAAAGTGATGTGACGTTCACGGCTCACTTTAAGCAGATTTCTGAGTATCCTGACGATTCAGTAATCACCTCTGCCGCTGTCCAGAATGTGAAATTCAACTATCAGCCGGGTGATGCCCCACAGGCAACCGCCGAGGTATATAATGCCGATGCCGATAAATATGAAATCGCTTATGAATGCTGGCAGGAATTCGAAAACAACGAACCCGTTGCCGCCTGGTATTCCGATAACGGCTCGCATGGCTCTCTGCCGACCATCACAGAATTTGAAAGCGGCAAGCGTTATGTGTATTCCCTTATGCTGAAGCCGAAGGATGGATATTCCTTCAACAGCGAAACCACCGTTACAGTGAATGGGGAAAGCGTAAAATCGAGTCTGAGTGGGGAATACCTGTATGTCCCTGCTGTTAAAACGATTACACCGACAAAACAGAATACTGTCATTACCTCCGCCGCCGTGGAAAATGTGAAGTTGGACTATAAGGACGGCGAAACCCCACGCACCACAGCCACGGCAGCAACCGCAGACCGAGATAAATACGATATTCTCTATGAATGTTGGGGTAAGCTGGAAAAAACCGATGAGTACACAACCAAATCCGTGGCATACTGGTATTCAGACGAGGACTATTGTCCCTCAGGTTATGCAGATCTTACCTCCTTTGATAAGGATGGCAAGTATGAATATTCCGTACGATTGGAAGCCAAAGACGGCCACATCTTTAGTGACAGCATTTCAGCCGATGATATTACCCTCAACGGCAAAAGTCTGCCCGAAGGCTCATTTGCTATGACGCTGGATGACAACAGAACCTGTGTTGTGACCTACGGTATGAATATGCGCCCCGATCAGGCTGTAGAGAAAATTGACTTTAATGCTCGTATCAACTTTGATGCCGGCGACAAACCGAGCTTTATGACCAGCGCCGTGGATCCGTTTATTGATCTCGACCATGAGCGGTGGGACGCCAATGACGGCAGTGGCTATGGCATTACCTCCAGCGACTACTGGAACGAGCGTTACAACGGCAAGCTCATTACGGAATTTGAAGCCGGAAAGAGTTACACCTATGGCGTATATTTCAAGATTTCCGACTTGGGCATGGAAGAGGGCTACCGCTTTGATAAGAACACAAAGCTCTATATCAACGGTGAAGAAATCACCCTGACACCTGATCAGATCAATGTAGACGATAACGGCGAAACCATTTGGTTCAGCAATGTATTGACCATGACACCGACCACCGTGAAAGTTATTGATGTGGTGGAGATCAATGACGCCACTGTCAGCTTCAAGGACGGCGATAAACCCGTATTCACCGGCGATGTGCCCGATGATGTATACTACGTACTGCGAGCTGCGTGGTGGGAGCTGGACAGCAAAACCGGTGCGATTTCCGCAGATTTCTTCAGCGGCGCTTATGAAAACAAAATCACCGCTTTTGAAGCCGGAAAGACCTATCATTACGGTGTATATGTGGTGGCTGTGGGCTATGTTGAAAGCGAAAATACCACTTATGTATTCGGACCCAACACCAAGCTGAAGATCAACGGCGAATTTGTGAATTATAAGCGCTATGAAGGCGATGCCAGCGATGGTTCTGACGGTACTATGTGGGTTCTCACTGATCTGACAATGACTCCTACCGCAGACGGACATACACACAAGTACGGTACGGAATGGAAGTATGATGAAACGAATCATTGGCACGAATGTGAATGCGGCAACAAGGCTGACATAACCGCTCACAACTTTAAATGGATTGTTAACAAGGAAGCCACTACTACCGAAAAAGGCTCAAAGCATGAGGAATGCACCGTCTGCGGTTACAAAAAGACTGCCGTTGATATTCCGAAAATTGATTCTCACAACCACGACTACGGTACGGAATGGAAGTATGATGAAACAAATCATTGGCACGAATGTGAAGACGGCGAAAAGGCTGACATAACGGCTCACACCTTTAAGCAGATTATTGACAAGGAAGCCACAGCTACCGAAAAAGGCTCAAAGCATGAGGAATGCACCGTCTGCGGTTACAAAAAGGCTGCCGTTGACATTCCTGTGACAGATTTTGGAAACAGCTCGGACGACCAACCGAATAAGCCTATAAATACTGCCTCTTCCGAAAGCAGTTCTGCTGACCAAACAAACAAACCGATAAATACAGCCTCACCGAAAACAGGCAATACCGATAATATGATCTTATGGATTGCTTTGCTGTTTGTCAGCGGCGGCGGTGCATTCATTACCGCAACGGCTGTTGACAGAAAGAAAAAGTAAAACAAATAACAGAACAGATTAAACTATAAGGCGGCTATCGAAAACGATAGTCGCCTTGTCTTTTTGCAAAATTCATTTTTAATTTGCGTTTGTTGTTACCTGAGTTGCGTTTGCCACATAGCTTTCATACTCGTCAATGCCCCAGTTTTCTTTTACTTCATCAGAGATAGGAAAGGTGCGAAACAGCATTGTACTGCGTTCACTGTCTGCCTTATCCTCATTGGTGCTGAGAGCATAGACATTGCCGTTGTACCACAGCTCATTTGTATTTTCAAAGGTTGTAAGATAGAAAATATCCTGAATTGTATCGACCTTATTAATGCCCATTCCGCTTACTGCGGCAGCCATTACGGCACTTTTCATCAGGATTGTATCGCTGTTATTTTTCTCGTTCTCAATCGAAACAAAGTTGCTCATTGTTGTTCCGAGACCGATATTCATGATATAATTTGTCTTTGTTTCAACAGAGGCTGTGAAGTTGATTTTATCGGCATTGTAGTAATAATACTGATACTCCGTTCCGTTTGCGTCATTCTGAGGACTGCCGAGCATTTTCCAACCATTTGGATTAATCATATCAAGATTACCCGCCTCTTTGAGCATTTCGTTGTAATTATATGTAAATTCTTCAAGAGTGATTGCGTAGCACATTCCGTTTACATTTTCACTTTCTTTGCGAATGTTCGGATTTTCTGTTACCTTTGCCTCATCGAGAGTAGAAAATTTATCGGGCGCATCTACTACACCGGAAACATCGGCATTCTTCTTGTCAAAACAGCCGAAAAGTGAAAGCATGAGGATTGCCGCTACAATCAGAACTAAAGTTTTTTTCATCAAATCACCAGATTTTCATATGTGTCAAAAACTCCACTTAAAAAAGTGGAGTTTTCTTATTTTTAACAATTATTCTTCCGTATTTTCTTCGGTTGAATCAGAAGTTTCGCCCTCGTTATTTTCGGAAACTTCTTCTGTAGCCGCTTCTGACGGTTCGCCGTTTTCTGCGTTATCTTCGCTCTCGGCTGATTCATCATCTTCACCGTCAATGTGAGGAACACGGGCGATTGTTACAACCCTATCGTCACCGTTTACTTTCATTACGGTTACACCCTTTGAAGGACGGGCGCAAACACGAATTGATTCGGCGGCAATTCTGATAATAATGCCTTCTTCCGAGATGATAATAATATCATCGTCAAGGTTAACCACCTTGATAGCGGCAACATCGCCGTATTTTTCCGTGTGGTAGTTGGTAAGACCTTTACCGCCACGGCTCTGAACACGGTAATCATCGGGACTTGAAAGTCTGCCGTAGCCTGTTTCGGAAACTGTGAGAACAAGACCGCCCTCACGGACAACACTCATTCCGACTACACAGTCGCCCTCTTTGAGAGCCATTGCCTTAACGCCTCGAGCCTGTCTGCCCATTGCACGAATGTCGGTTTCGTTAAAGCGGATAGCCATCCCCTTCTTGGTGGCAATAATAACCTGACTGTTACCGTCGGTCATCCTTACCCACGCAAGTTCGTCACCCTCGTTGAGTTCAAGAGCGATAAGACCGCCCTTTCTTGAGGTATTGTATGCATTGAGTTCAATACGCTTGATAATGCCCTGACGGGTGACCATAACAAGGTATTTTTCCTCGTCAAATTCAGGCACTCTTATCATTGAGGATACCTTTTCGTCGGGTGAAATCGGAATCAGATTTGCAATATTCACACCCTTTGACTGACGGCTTCCCTCGGGAACTTCATAGCATTTAAGGCGATAAACTCTGCCCTTGTCGGTAAAGAACAGAACATAATCGTGTGAATTGATTACGAACATTTCAGCCGCAATATCTTCTTCACGGCGTGACATACCCGATACACCGCGACCTCCTCTGCGCTGAATTTTGTAGGTATCGGCAGAAAGACGCTTTACATATCCAAACTGTGTAAGTGTAAGAACGCACTCCTCCTGCGGAATAAGATCCTCAATATCAACCTCACCGCTGACAGCACAAATTTCTGTTCTTCTCGGATCGGCATATTTATTACGAATCTGCATAATTTCTTCTTTTACGATTTCAAGCTGTCTTGGCTCGCTTGCAAGAATTTCGAGATATTCTTCAATTTTTGCGTGGAGGGCTGCAATTTCATCCTCAATCTTAGTCTGCTCCATATTTGTGAGCTGACCGAGACGCATCTGAACGATAGCCTGAGCCTGAACATCATCAAGACCGAAACGCTCCATAAGACCTGCTTTTGCGCTTGCAGTATCCTTGCTGTTTCTGATAATTTTGATTACCTCGTCAATGAAGTCAAGAGCAATCTTCAAGCCCTCAAGAATGTGAGCTCTGTCACGGGCTTTTTTGAGGTCAAAATCAGTACGGCGGCGAATAACCTCAGCCTGAAATTCAATATAGCATTGGAGCATTTCCTTGAGTGAAAGAATTTTAGGCTCGCCGTCAACGATAGAAAGCATAATTGCACCGAAGGTTGTCTGCAACTGCGTGTATGAGAACAGCTGGTTAAGAACAATCTGAGGTGAGGCATCTCTCTTGATGTCAATTTCAATGTGCATACCCTTACGGTCGGAATGATCCTCGATATTTGAAATACCCTCAATTCTCTTATCCTTTACGAGGTCGGCAATGTTTTCAATAAGTCTTGCTTTGTTGACCTTGTACGGAAGCTCCGTAACGATAATTTTATATCTGCCGTTTTTAGCTTCGATAATTTCGGTCTTGGCTCTTACGGTAATTTTTCCTCGACCTGTTGCATAGGCGGCACGAATACCGCTTCTGCCCATGATAATACCGCCTGTCGGAAAGTCGGGTCCGGGCATACACTCCATAATCTCTGCAAGCTCGGCATCGGGATTGTCAATGAGAGTACAAACTGCATCAATTGTTTCACCGAGGTTATGCGGAGGAATTTCGGTTGCCATACCAACGGCAATACCGCTTGAACCGTTTACGAGAAGGTTTGGAAAACGGCTTGGAAGAACAGTCGGTTCTTTAAGACGATCATCGTAGTTTGACATAAAGTCAACCGTGTTTTTCTCGATATCCGTGAGCATTTCAAGAGAAATTTTACTCATTCTTGCCTCTGTATAACGGTAAGCGGCAGGCGGATCACCGTCAACCGAACCGAAGTTACCGTGACCGTCAACAAGCATATATCTCATGGAAAAGTCCTGTGCAAGACGAACCATTGCATCATAAACCGAGGCGTCACCGTGAGGGTGATACGAACCAAGCACCTGACCTACCGTGTCGGCACACTTGTGGTACGGCTTTGACGGATCAAGACCGATTTGATTCATTGTATAGAGTATTCTTCTGTGAACAGGTTTCAAACCGTCTCTGACATCGGGCAACGCACGGGAAACAATAACGCTCATGGAGTAGTCCAAAAAGCTTTTTCTCATTTCATTTTGCAGATCGACATCAATAATTCTCGAATTCTTGTTCTGATTCTGTTCGTTATCCATATTCTTTCCTCGCTTTTCAAGCTCTTGTTACTGTCTGTTCAATAATTTATAATAATGTTATTTTGCGTTTTTTGGGTGGCTTAGTGTGTGATTTTGTTTCAGTAGGGGCGTTCATTGGACGCCCGCCCTGATGAAACGATTTGTTTTACACATATTTTTTGATGTGATGAAAAGTGTTTATGAATTTTGTAGTGGCAAACCGTGTTCGCCATTCATTTTGCTTGAAAAAGCAAAATGATTAAACAACATTTTTTATTTAACATAATTACCGATTTAAACAAATCATTTGTATCGCCAAGTAGGTTTTGCAATTGTTTTGATTTTGTGCCTTTATTCAATTCGTGTTTACACACGAATTGATTGGCGATCACTGATCGCCGCTACAGTATGGCAATACATTTGCGGCATTTATAAAATCACATTTTCGGCATATTTTGTACTGTTACTTGCGGGCGGCCAATGACCTCCCGTCTGAAATATAGTCGCAATGCGTTGCACATAAATGTGCCGCCTTTTGCTCGTTATTTCAGACAGCGCTTTGCTCCCTTTTTCCGCCACCGGCGGCGGTCGCAAGGCTACCCCTACTAACCCGTTAAAACGAATTTCACTGATAAATAAATTTAAAAAATTTAATATCAAAAGTGTTTTACTGCGGCTGAAATATCTTCGTAGAGTTTCGGAAAGCGTTTTTTTATGCTTGTGGGACGGAATGTTTTGGAATCTACAAAACCGTGTTCGGTTGTACCGTAGCCAAGTTCGGTTTCCGAACCGTCCTTTTCAATACGCTTTACCGTGTATGTAAAAATAATTCTTGCGGCTGTGATAGTCTGCACCCAAGTGCGGATAATCAGCTCGTCCTCATAAAGAGCAGGAATTCCGAAATGACAACTCAGGTTCAAAAGGGGAGTCATTACACCTGCATTTTCCATGTCTGTGTAGCTGATTCCGAACATTTTGATATAGTCATTTCTTGCTATTTCGTACCAAATCGGATAATTTGAGTGGTGTACAATTCCCATTCTATCCGTTTCTGCGTAACGAACTGTAACTTTTGTTCTTGCGTGCATAAAATCACCCCGTTTTTAAAATTTTGGTTTATCGTAATATATCAGACATCGAGATTCTGTACATACTTTGCATTTTTCTCAATGAAATCTCTTCTCGGCTCAACCTTATCACCCATAAGAATTGTGAAGGTTTCGTCTGCCTGTTCTGCATCGCTGAGATCAACACGGAGCATAAGTCTTGTTTCGGGATTCATTGTTGTTTCCCAAAGCTGTTCGGAGTCCATCTCACCAAGACCTTTGTATCGCTGAACCTCGGTTTTACCCTCAATTTGAGCCAGAATTTGGTCACGCTCAAGGTCTGAATACGCATATTTATGCTCTTTGCCCTTTGAAATTCTAAAGAGAGGCGGCTGTGCAATGTAAACATGGCCCTCTTCGATAAGCGGACGCATATATCTGAAAAAGAAAGTTAAAAGAAGGGTTCTGATGTGCGAACCGTCAACATCGGCATCCGCCATAATGATAACCTTGTCGTATCTGAGCTTTGCAATATCAAATTCATCACCTATGCCTGTGCCAAGCGCAGTAATAACTGGCATAAGCTTGTCATTTCCGTAAACTCTGTCAATTCTTGCTTTTTCAACATTGAGCATTTTACCCCAAAGAGGGAGGATAGCCTGAATTCTTCTATCACGACCGCCCTTTGCTGAACCGCCCGCAGAGTCACCCTCGACTATGAAGATTTCTGTTTCGCTGCTGTCTTTTGACTGGCAGTCGGCAAGCTTACCCGGAAGCTGTGCGGAGTCAAGCGGAGATTTTCTTCTTGCATTTTCCCTTGCTTTTCTTGCAGCCTCTCTTGCTCTTGACGACGCAAGCGCCTTTTCAAAAATTACCTTTGCAACAGCAGGATTTTCTTCGAGATAAACAGAAAGCTTATCCCTCATAAGACGGTCAACCATTGCTCTTACCTCGGTATTACCGAGTTTTGCCTTGGTCTGTCCTTCAAACTGAGCCTCTTTGAGCTTTACACTGACAATTGCGGTAAGTCCTTCACGGACATCTTCACCGCTGAGGTTCTTATCATTGTCCTTCAATTTTCCAAACTTTCTTGCATAGTCATTCATAACATAGGTGAGTGCTCTTTTGAAGCCTTCTTCATGAGTACCGCCGTCGGTTGTATGAATGTTGTTTGCAAAAGTGAGCAGATTTTCGTTATAGCTTTCGTTGTACTGGAGTGCAATTTCAACCGCAATCGTGTCATCTGCGTTTCTTGACGCAAAGTAAATTACATCGGGATGAATAACTTCAAGAGAACGCTTTTTGTGAATATACTCAACAAAGCTCTTGATACCGCCCTCATAGACAAAGTTATTCTGAATAATATTTTCAAGGTCACGCTCGTCACGAAGCTCAATGTGAACACCTGCATTGAGAAATGCCTGTTCACGAAGTCTTCTTTCCAAAACGCTGTAATCGTAAACCGTGGTTTCTTTAAAAATTTCGGGGTCGGCTTTAAAGCGTACTTCCGTACCCTTAACATCAGACTTGCCGATTTTTTGAAGGTCGGTTACAATTTTTCCTCTTTCATAACGCTGGAAGTAAACATCCTCGCCGTCACAAACCTTGACTTCGAGCCACTCGGAAAGTGCGTTTACAACAGACGCACCTACGCCGTGCAAACCGCCCGAAACCTTGTAACCGCCTCCGCCGAATTTTCCGCCGGCGTGGAGAACCGTGAATACAACCGTTACGGCAGGGAGTCCTGTTTTGCTGTTCACACCGACAGGAATACCACGGCCGTTATCGGTTACTCTGATTATATCGCCCTTTTCGATTACAACATCAATTTTTGTACAATAACCTGCAAGTGCTTCGTCAATTGAGTTATCTACGATTTCGTAAACAAGGTGGTGAAGTCCTCTCGGTCCTGTTGAACCGATGTACATGCCGGGACGCTTTCTTACAGCCTCAAGTCCTTCAAGAACCTGAATTTCATCTGCGCCGTATTCCTGTTCAACCTTTGAAAGCTCCATACCCTCGGATTCGCCGTCAAATTCAACCAATTTTTCAGCCTCAATCTCTTTTTCGTAGGCTTCATCAATGGCTTCCTCGTTTATATTTTCGTTGGTTTCATCAATATTTTCATTCATATTTTCGTTGTTTTCAAGATTATCCAAAACACTTACCTCCGTTTATTCGATGAACGAACAGCGTTTTTGTTCGTTTGTTTTTTCTGCTGCTTTTTTGATATTTGAATATTTTCGCTTTTTTGAGCGTCTGCTCCGAATTTTCTGAATTTTGTAAAAAACGGCACAAAAAGCAGAAAAAACAGTATAAGTACGATATTTGTAATCATCAACGCTATCACATTTGTGCCTGAAAAAGCCGTCATTTCAAAGATATTGACGAAGATTCCTATCACAACTGCAATCAAAAATAAAATCCAAAGTCCCGAAAATGAGGTTTTGAACTGCTTTTTGCAGTGATAGCAGGTGTGAATTTTTGTATTTAAACTCTTCCTTGCATCACCGTAACGATAAATTGCGTGACAATGCGGGCATACGGGCAGTCTGAACACAATATCACCCGTTAAAACTTTCTGTTCACGGAATAACGGTTGCCGTCATCCGTTTTTTTATTTTCCGAAGCTTCCTCGGAATTTATGTAGTGTCTGCTTCTGTTCACCGTATGGTGCTGGGGCATTTCGGAGTGAATCTTTTTGAGTGTTGCTCCGCTTGACGCATGATTCTCACTTGTATTGTTAATCACGGAAACATATTCCTGCTTTTCAAAAGACGATGAATCGGAAGAAATTTCATTTGAATCAAGTCTTTGTCTTGCGGCATTTCTTTCGGCTCTGATTTTGTTAAATACATCCGTGTTAATCTCAAAATTATCATCGGTATCATTCTGCTGAGGAGTGATACTCGGGAAAGTATAGTTTTCATCCTCGTCAAGTTCCGAGGTGAGAAGATTGTCGGAATAAGCGATGCCTGCTTTTTTTGCCTCCATAGACTTACGGTATTTCTTGTACGGCTCATAGTGAACGAAGTTCGGTGAAGCTGCCGTAAAAATTATGAGCGGAATCGCAACGAGTAAAATTCCGAGAGGATTGCTCACAAGACCTGCAAGAATCCAAACTGCCATTATTGCAAGAGAAATTACCACAGCAACAATAAAAAACAAAATTACCTTCTTATCAACTGCAACCTTGCTCTCTTTTCCGCACTTTTGGCAGATATATTCTGCTTTTCTTCTGCTTGCAAACGATGAGGTATATGAAATTCTTCTTCCGCAGTAGGGGCATTTTCTCATTTTCATACACAGAACTCCTTTTTATATCCGTATCAACGGTACATAAGCTCCTTATAGGGAGATTGACTTCTTTTTATGAGTGTTTTGGATGAAAGCTGGCTGATATAAACGGTAATTTTGCCGTTCTTTTCACAGACAACAAAGGATTTCGGCAATTCAAACGAAACATTTACAACTCTGCCTCTTTTTTCGGCGGCAGTAAGATAATCCCTTGTCTTTTTTGACACTGTACACTCGTCCATATCAAAAATTCCGATAACCGTTTCGGTTGTGATAACGGTGTCCTGTCCGAGATGAAGATACATCAGCTCACCTCTCCGTTGTTCAGCAGAAAGATTTTTCCGTCTTTAAGCTGTTCTTTATTCGACTTTTCACAGCAGGTAATAAACACCTGACATCCGTGAAGTTCGTTGAGTAAAAAATCCTGTCTTTTTGCATCAAGCTCAGAAAGCACATCATCAAGCAGAATAACGGGTTCTTCGCCCATTCTTTCACGCAATACAGACGCCTCGGCAAGCTTCAGCGACAGAACCGCACTTCGCTGTTGTCCCTGAGATGCAAAAGCTCTGGCATTTTTACCGTTTATTATTATTTCAATATCATCACGATGAGGACCGTAATTTGTAAAACCTGTCCTTATATCGTCACTCTTGTGTTTTTCAAGCTTACACTTGAGTTTTTCATAAATTTCACCGACCGTATCATTCTCGGAGGCTTCGTATCCCGACATATAACGGATTTTCAGCTCTTCTTTGCCTTTTGAAATTCCGTTATGATATTCAACAGCACGGTCGGAAAGCATTTTTACATAGTCGATTCTGTTTTTTACAAGCACTGCGCCGCTTTTCAAAAGCGGTTCATCCCATACGGGAAGTGTGTCCGCAAGTGACGGCCGCCTGTAAATGTCTTTCAAAAGGGAATTTCGTTGATTGAGAATCCTGTTGTATTTTGAGAGAACAACCGCATTTTTAAGCTTTTCACGACAGATTGCGCTGTCAATAAATTTTCTCCGCTCACCCGGACCTCTTTTTATAAGGCTGAGGTGTTCGGGAGAAAATACAACGGCGCAAAACCGTTCAATCAGTGCGGCGGCTGAATTTTTCTGCACACCGTTAATTTCTACGGACTTTTTTCCGCCCCTGAAAAGAATTTTTGCTGTTTGCTCACGCTCCTGACCGAGAAAACGCATCTCAATCCTCGCAAAATTCTCATCCCAATTGATAATTTCGCTGTCCTTTGAACCTCTGAAGCTGTGACCTCCGCAAAAAAACCACAGTGCCTCAAGCAAATTTGTCTTTCCCTGAGCATTGTCACCGTAAATTATATTTACTCCGTCACAAGGAGTGATTATATTGTCCTTTAAATTTCTGTAATTTTCAAATTTAAGAGCAATTACCTTCACTTACTTCATCAATCCCAAAGTTATTCAACGATTATTTCAAGACCGTCAAACACAGCCGTGTCGCCGACACGCATTTTTTTGCCTCTCATTGTGCAGATCTCACCGTTTACGGTAACATCTCCGTTCTGAATTACAACTTTTGCCTGTCCGCCGGTTTCAACCGCACCGCCGAGTTTAAGTAAATCCTGCAATTTTATGTATTCGCTGTCAATTTTAATTTTCTCAGTTTTCATTTGCCAACCTCATCGGAACAACTATGCTCAGATAGCTGTCACCCTTAACGGGTTTTACAATCATCGCCGTAAGTGAACCGTTGAGAATAAGCTTAATCTCATCGGTATCGGCATTTTTTAAAGCGTCAAGAAGGTATCTGTTGTTAAAGCCGATTTCAACCGACTCTCCGATGATAGGAACAGAGATTACATCATTGGCTCTGCCTACTGCGGATGTGCATGAAAGTTTAATTTCATCATCCGAAAAAATGCATCTTACCGGGCTTTGGATTCTATCGTTGTTCAAAAGCGACATTCTTTCAACTGCATCAATAATTGTTCTTGTATTGATAACTACCTCAGTTTTTGTCTCCTTTGGAATTGCAGACTTGTATTCTATGAATGTGCCCTCGATAAGACGGGAGATAATTCTGTAATTTTTGATTTTGAATGTGATATGTCGCTGACCGATGATAATTTCCGTATTTTCTTCGTCATCGGTGAGGAGTTTAAGCACCTCATGCTGAGTTTTTCCCGGAACAACAAAACGGTTTTTGCTTTCGCTGTCTACATTTTCACTGCGAATTGCCATTCTGTAACCGTCAATGGCAATAATTTTGAATACACCATCCTCAATTTCGTAAAGTGAACCTGTGTAAATAGGCTTTGCCGTGTTTTCGCTTACTGCGTAGACTGTCTGTCTAATCATATCACGCAGAATTTTTGCGTTGAGAGTGATTCTGTCAGTCTGTTCAAATGACGGAAGGTCGGGATATTCAACAGATGACATACCGACAATCTGATAATTAACCTTTCCGCAGGCAATGTATGTAACCATACGCTCATCGGTTTCGATAAAGACAATCTCTTCGGGAAGTCGGCGTACAATATCAAGAAACAGCTTTGCACTTACGACAATTTCGCCTTCTTCTTTGATTGTTGCCTCAATATCGGTTGTTATACCAATTTCAAGGTTATAACCTGAAATATTCAGTGTGTTACCGTATGCTTTTATAAGAACGCCTTCAAGTGCAGGAATTGATGCCTTTGTTGACACAGCTCTTGACACATTGGATATGGCTGTTGCCAAATCGGAGCGCAAACATGAAATTTTCATCGGGTGCATTCTCTCCTGTCTTTTTATTAATATTTTTATTGTAGTAGTAGTAGGGGATGTCAAAATGTCAAAAAGCGGTGAGATTCCGCATTGACACTGAAAAAAAGCATAAACAAAAGATTTTTTCGATTTGTTTGCTTTTGTTGACAAAAATATTTTTTAGTAAATTTTTCAACATCGGGTTGAAGAATGTTTATGGAATGTTGAAAAATATGTTAAATAATTAAGTCTATCTGTCACGGATATTTTTGATGGTATCGTCAATGATTTCTTTGACCTTTCTGTCCTTTTCCATCATCTTCTGAACCTTCTGAATTGTATATATAATGGTAGAATAATGACGGTTGCCGAATTCTTCACCGATTGCAACCATTGAAAGCGTTGTAAGCTCTCGTGTAACATATATTGCAATATGTCTTGCGTTGCTGATATTGGCACTGCGGTTTTTCTGTGAACGAATTTCGTCTGCCGAAACGCCATAGGTTCTTGCAACCTCGTCAATAATGCGTTCAACGGTAACCTCGGGCGGAGCGTCATTGTTGAGAATGTCGGAAATTATGCCCTGAACCGAATTAATTGTCGGTTTTTCACCGTCAAGGTAGTATTTTGCTTTGATTTTTTTAACTGTTCCCTCAAGCTGACGGATATTTGCCTTGATTTTAGATGCAACATACTCGCAGACTTCGTCCGAAATTTCAACTCCGTCAAGCTCTGCCTTTCTTTTTATAATGGCAATTCTTGTTTCAAGATCCGGAGGCTGGATATCTGCAATAAGATCCTGCTCAAATCTTGAACGCAAACGATCCTCAAGAGTTTTGATTTCCTTAGGAGGACGGTCTGATGTGAGAACAATCTGTTTTCTTGCGTCATAAAGTGCGTTAAAGGTATGGAAAAATTCTTCCTGTGTACTTTCTTTACCGCCGATAAACTGAACATCGTCCACGAGCAGAATATCCGCCTGTCTGTATTTTTGTCTGAATTCATTCATCTTGGCAAGACGGAGCGACTCAACAAGCTCAACGGTAAAATCGTCGCCTTTTATGTAACAGATAACCTTTGACGGATCGTTTTTCTTGATTTCATTGCCGATTGCATACAAAAGGTGAGTCTTGCCGAGTCCCGAGTTTCCGTAAAGAAAGAGGGGGTTGTAGGCATGTGACGGATTTGTTGCAACTGCAAGACAGGCTGCATGAGCAAACTTATTTGACGAGCCGACAATAAATGTGTCAAAGGTGTATTCGTAAGAACTGCTGTCGGGGCTT
>ULMM01019383.1_pt1 | contig 15070 bp, 8 predicted proteins | sample 1951661 | NCBI WGS metagenome assembly ULMM01 (sample SAMEA4835551, study PRJEB28245) | human gut metagenome | biome: gut microbiome; material: fecal sample | place: Denmark | collected 2008 | reverse complement strand
CGGCACTCCTACACCGCCTGCTCCTCTTGTGCCTCCGGATGAGCTTTCAGTACCCATCTTGGAACCGTAAGTACGCATGTATTCGGTTTCAATCTTAGCCTGAGCAAGTTGCTCTTTTGCCAACGATATTTCAACCATAGACTTAGCATTGTCAGTCAAAAACTTTTGCTGAGCCCTATCCTCTGCCAACCTTGCAAAATAAAGATCATCTTTCTTCCTTTCAAAACTTGTATTGTCGTATCTCCATGCATCAGTCATCTTATCGAAAAGATTATTGGTAACAACAAAATTAGCGGCCGCTACCGGATCCGACGAAGCTATTATCATATCTGCCTCCCTCTTGGCTTCTGCTTTCTGATTTTTAGCTTCCTGTATCTGACTATCAATACGATCAATAATATCCTTATTATCCCCTACTGATTTCTTTTTCGCTTCCAATGCTCCTATGTGTCTATCGTATCTTTCGACATAAGACCCAATATATTGACTAACCAAATCCGGATTACTGAACACCGGATTGGTGGCTGCCATATATGATGCTTCTATTCTCATCTGATTCCTCATGTTTTCAGATAAGTTAGCAGACACAAAATTCCTTATCTGGGAATCAGTAAGCTCATCTACGTTGACTTCTATGATTCCACCAGTAGGATTACCTTTAACATCATATTCTGTTGTCTGAATCTTCTTGCCTTCATTATTTTTCCTAAAGTCACTGACCAGCTTATTTATCTCCTTAGTATAATCGACATAAGGAGAATAATGAAGACCTCCTAACCTTGATCCAGCTTTACCATCTGACCTCCATTTGTAATAAGGATCCAAAGCATGCCATTCATTAATAGGGGAATAAAGTTCAGGATGATTCTGTTTTATAGATTCTATTTCCTTCATAACCCTCTTGCCTTCTTTTGTGCCGGCAATAGCGTTAATGACCGTATCATCCAACACCGAGCTAATCTCTCCTTGTATGGCTCTTGTAACACCATCAGAAGAAAGATCCACGCCTTTGAATTTTTGATTGATGTTAGCAATCACACCTGACATCTTATCTTCCATATAAGCGCGGGCTTCAGGCTTATCTATCTCTTGACCCATAAGATAATCTACCTGGGTATAGATCTTTTCACGAGCAGCATCAACCTTCTGCTGTTTGTACATCATAACGTCCTTAACAAGATCTATGTTGTAAGGACTAACATACGGGGCATATTGCCTTAAAATACTATACTGTGAAGCCACTATTTGGTCCTCCTTCTTCTTTTAGTTTCATCATCTTCTTCATTTAAACTTCTCAAGTAAGGTGTGGAATAATCACCCATATTCATCACATCCTGATTACCTTGAACGTAAATAATTTGACCACTTGGAAGCATTCTCATATTAGGAGCTATGGAAGCTATGGTATTTAATGAAGTTCGAACATTAAACTTATTCTGTATCTCGCTGTTTATACTGTCATAATAACGAGCAAGATTTTCATCCCTTATAGCCATAGCCTTCAACAATCCGGATTCATAACGTTGCCTTTCCGCTATGTTCTTATCATCTGTTTGAACATAAGCCATTTCATTGAATCTATCAGCTTCGTTTATTTGCCTTGCGTTATTGAAATTTACTTCGTTAATGTACTTGGCTATATTGCTTCCGGCTATGGCGTTCATATTAGCCAGAATAGCAGAGCGCTGGGAGTCGGGCACGTCACCTACTGCGTCCAACTGAGCCGATGTCGCGCGGTTGAGCTCGTTGATATACTGATCAGCAGATTGCAGAACCGGATCTATTCTCGGAGCCTGATGCCTTTCCAATCCCTCTATCTCCAAGCCTGTATCGAGCGTTCTCAGCATCTCCGGGAAGATAGGACCGAACGCCGCCGGTCTGCCCTGTCCTTTAGGTCCGTTGTCTTCAACCACCTCCTCTGTATCGGTGTCGGTTGCAGTCGTAGGCGTACTTGCTTTCGGTTTTACCTCTATCCTTCCAGGAGATCCAATCTTAGGCGGTGTAAGGCCTGGTGCTATGGGACCGGCCTCAATAGGCTTCATTTCTGGTTTAACAGACTCAAGAACGAAGTCTATTTCCGGCATTAACCCACTATCTCTTAAAGCAACAAACTTATTATAATCGGAGCCCAGAATCTTCTTAGCGGCATCAGATTTATCACCAAATAAGTCAACATAATTCTTTATTCCTTTTTCGTTTAACAATCTTTTTTGCTCTGCCGAAACAACGTCCAACCCATAATAAGAACGAGTAGCTGTTGTCTGACCAAACTTATCATCTACGGCAAATGAATTATAAGCCTGATTCCCTCCGTAGCTTCCGGCGTCCTGGCCCCAGAATCCGTATTCATCTCTGAATTTCTTGGCTGCATCAGCATTCGTAATAGCGCCTACATCAGCTAACGCCCACAATGCATTTAATTGCCTGTTGTATCCTTTCTGGAAACCTTCTGTATCAAAATCACCATCCGTATTGTACTTGTTAGCCCATCGGTTTACGTCGAGCAAATTAGATACCGCCTTATCATTTACCCTGCCGTATCCTAAATTGCTTCTATGTTGGAGATTCTGGTTGGCATTGACACTGGAATCAGGATTAAGAATCTGCTCACGACCACTAACATCAGATACAGTCATATTAAGAGTTCGTCCAAATAACTGATTGATAAGCTTATTGTAGCCGATAGCATTCTTTCTAAGCTCCTCCAGCTCCTTCTGAGTAGGTCCACCTTCAGCCATTTTTCTGGTTTGCTTAACATACTCGTCATATATCCAGTTCTTAGCATCTGATTCTGCAATATTAAAAGCCTTAGCTTGTTTCTTTACCTGATTCAGATCAACAACCCCGCCATCCCTGAAAAAAGCATCCATCTTCTCGTTACGCTTAGATTCTTCCTGTTTGCCATAAACGATTTCAGCGAAAGAACGAAATTGTGCTTCAAGCTCGTCTATCTCTTTCTGGTTTTCATTGACGTACTTGGAAAGAATAGAAGCATTAAGATTAGATGTGTTTTTGTCTTTTACATCTTCATTTTTCTCTAATCTCTTATATACACGCTCCTGATCTTCGTACTTATCAGACAAACCAATCTTCTTCTTATATCGATCAAGGAGTGTAGCATACGTATCTTTTGACGTTGCCTTAATACCATAATTTTCTCTAACGTAAGAGGCAAACTCATCATCTATCTTACGATAATCGGAAACAATATAAGCCTCTGGCAAATCAACCGGAGTGCCACCATTTTCATGTCTGTTTCCTTTGGCTTCCATAGGCCCTACGGAGTCAGGAGTCAGCACGTACTCGCCTTTCTCTATCTCTACATTCGCAGCATCTTCCATAGACTTGGGAAGAGGATAAATATATTCGCCGGTCATATCAGACGTATCCATCTTCTGACCGTTACCTAAATTCACACCACCACCTTCACGTTCCCACTTGATGAATTGCTGACGACGCTCCTTGGCAAGTTTTTCCCTCGCTGCCTGCTCGTCTCTGCTGGCTGCATACGCAGCAGATGAAGCTCCCATGATATTACGGGTAAGACCTAATCCTAAACTAACACCAGACAAGGCAGCTTGAGCCACATTAGCACCGACCTTATTACCGGCTCTTATCCGACCAAGACTTGCACCGAACATTTGAGCTCTGCCGGTTAGATCGGGTGAATAATATGGGGTAGTCATAGGATCAAGAGGATTACCATCTTGGGAACGTTTTTCTTTAGAGGAATCAGAATCAACACCACCTACATTCATTGCATTATCAACGACTGATTTCTCTACGTTTTTAACCATGCCCCTATTATCAGCGAGATATCCTGCATACACTGCATCATTGTTTTCAAAAAACGGATCGGATGTAGGCATACTACTAAATGGATTTATCTCCCCCTCCTCTGTTTCTAAAGTCACATCAGAAGGCATATATATATTCTGAATATCAGATTCACCCCATTTATTAACAGGCGTTCCATAATCAAGAATAGGCTGAGTAGAGGATACATTAATATCCTGTTTCTTATCCTGAACACTACCGCCAGGAGCGAATATCGGACGATTTTTTATGATTCGTAATTTCATACTATCTTTTTTCACAAAGATAAGAGAAACGAACGAGAAAATCCAACGTTATGGGATACGTTTAAAAATCAATCATGTACGGCAGACAAACCACCCGAATCAGGGTCGTACTTAAGACCGCATGCCCAGCGATAGTCCTTAAGCGCTCTCTTGTACAAAAACAGCACTGTCTTGGAAACTATTTTCTTCATAGATTTGGTTAAAACCTCTTCTGTTGAAACAGACATCAGACAGCTATTCAAGAACGACCTGACATTGGAACCGAACAAGGTCTTCACCATTTTTCTAAACGTTCTAAAAAGATATGATGACGAAAGAGCCTTTAATCCATTGCGAGCCAGTCTCTTATTCAAATACGAAACAGCCTTATCAGATAGACATATCCTATTCTTTCCTTCGCTATCTACCTCTGATGAAAACCACGAATATAAAGTGGTAGGATGTTTCTTAAGGTGATTGATGAAGGAAGTCATTATCCCTTCTTTTAAAGCCCTTTTGTGAGCTACGCATGCAGCAATCTTCTCTTCTCTTTTTAAAGAGCTATCAAGACACCTAAACACCGTCCTATCGTCTCCGATGAAATACTGAGGACGTTCTTCCTTGAACTTAGCCCGATAAGCGGCATATCCTTCCTTACGGAGCATATCTATCTGAGACCGGATATAGAACCTTACACACTTTTCTTCAGCCTCTTGCACGCTTTTAAGATAAGGAACTGACTTTCTCCCATATCGAAGATAGTCATAAACCATAGCTTCAATAAAGTCATTATATGGAAAGAATCTCCCAAATCCAAAGTTCCAAACTATGAAACATCGCACTCTATCTTTCCAGTAATCAGATATGAGAAAGTTGCTACAATATCTCAACCTCCTGTCTTTCTGATAGAAATGATGAGTATGTTTGTCATAAAATAGATTAAAATATCTCAAATTGCCTAAACACTGACCGGCTGGACGGCGTACTACATTGTACCCTAAGTTGCTGAAGCTATTGTATATAACTTCTATCGGAGAGACCTGCTCTTTCTTGAAGAGCTTGTCGTGTAACTTGTGAGGATTCATTATTTCAGTTATTTTTGTTTCCATATTGTTTTTGTTGTTTAGTGCAAATATATGATTTTACATAAAAAGAAAAAAATGCACTGCCTTGTATCCGGTTTGAGAGAAATAGGATACAAGGTTTTTTATTTTATGACGGTTTGGATAAGAGACGGGAAAATGACCCTGAACGTAACCGTCTGACCGTCAGGAGTGGGACAACAAATCTTGAATTAAAACTACGCCTATAAATAGTCTCCGTTTTCCTTAATATTAAGACCATTTTCAATGATCTTACTCATTATATTATTTGTATTATTTTATATATTTTACCATTTATTCATATAATTGTTTACAGTGAATGAACTTAACGACCGAAGGGAGTTAAGTGAGTGAACGGATTGACAAATTACTTTTTTCGTCTATTGTATTGTTTGCCTAATTGTGTTAAAAGATTGAGTATCGTGACCGAAGGGAACGATGCGAAAGAACTTATAATATTTAAAAACGACTGAACCTATCGACTGAAGGGAGATAGGTGATGGAGTGACGTTAATAGTTATATTAGGTAGCCAGTGAAGAATTAGGCAGGCTGGTAGGCGAGACGAGCGTCCATGCCCGTCAGGATAGTAGAAGTACGTAGGTCTGTTCTGTCAAACCAAGGCGATGATAGTTCCATCCTTCACGAAATCGCACAAAAAATCCGGATTATATTGATATCGTTCTTCAACCTTCGGCATCCGCATAACGAGTCTCAAATCCGGATTCGCTTTATTAATATGAGAAATAAAATAATTGTTCTAATTATCAGTGACGCCTTTAATGCGAAGTTGTATATTGGGAAGCACGGCATTAATCAAAGCCATTTTCTTATCCTCTTCGCTTTCTTTTTCATGCTGTTTATACATCATGCTGTAATCACTGTCATCACCATCCTTTTTCCCGTCTAACGTCAGTAAATGATTTACGATGTCCTTACCATACGTTTCAGTCCATGTACGGAATCTATCTTCCTCGGACTGTCCCTCCTGGGACGGGGCTTCCGGGTTAGGAAGGGCGGCTGCCACTTCTACCTCTGGAAGTGTTACCGATGCTGCTATTTCAGCATCATCTCCGAATCCCATTTGACCATACGAAGATACGGAATTTTCTTCAATTTCCAAACCAAGATTTTTAGCAACCTCCATAGCATAATTATAACGGTCATCGTTTCTTATAACACTCTTATGAGGACGTCCTGCTCCTTGGTTCCAAGCTACTACAGCATCTTTAAGGTTATCGGCGTTCATAAAGTCCTGCCGGCTGTAATTGTAATAACCTGGTCCTTCTTTTCCTTTTCTTGTGTATAAGAAATTAGAATATCCGGTTTTCCCTTCGTATTCATCAGCTAAGAACTCAAGTTGGTCTTTGAATGTTGGTGTAGAATGACCTTTCTTTTTGGCGTGCTTGAATAGCTTATCCATACGCTCATTATGCCATTGCTGTATGCCGTATGATGTTCTGTTGTCTCCGTATATGTCATCTTTAAGACCGGATTCAGCCATGAGGTTACCTATGATGGCGAGCGCCTGTATCTTGGACATGCCGCGCTTATTAGTAAAGTATTCATAAGCTTCACGCTGCTTGCCAACTACGCCACCTTCCTTCTTGATGTTGGTATTGTATTTCTTTCCATTCCATGTAAATTCCTTAAGACCTCTTTTCCTGGCTTCTTTAAAGGCTTCACCTCTTGTAGTGGAAATAGAGTCTTGTAGCTCAAGATCATTTTTTATTCCAAGAATAGCATCAACAATAGTATTATCATTTTTATCAACATTATCCAAAACATAAGATTGACTTATCAAATTTGATACGCTCTTTCTATTTTCATAAGTTCCTTCTTTATCTGATGGAGCTTCAAAAGCATACACAAGTGGATACGAATAATCCGTATCTGGATCTTCTGACATAAATTCGTTTACTGCATGAATAGCTTTTTTGTATTTAGTATCTTTTATACTATACTTCCCAGCATCTTGAACATGATCATAAAATCTGTCTATCATATAGTTGATATATCCACGCTTATCGCTCTTAAATCTCTCTTTATCTCTTTCAAACTCTTTTGGCGGATATCTTTTGTAATATTCTTGAAAAAGTCCCCTAAATTTTCCATCCTCAGATACAGCGTAGGGGTTTCCACCAGATTCTTCAATAATATTTCCAAGTACGGCTTCTATCTGGCGTTGATTAAAACCTTTATCATATAAAGCATCATAGATCATATTCATCCCTTCTACGTCCATAGTACGATGCTTACCCTTACCCACACGCTTCATATTTTCATATTTGGATTTGAATAAATCCCAATCTATTTCCGGCTTAGAAGAATCCCCTCCTTGTTTTTTGGATCTTATCTCCATCCTTTTATCCAAATCATTCTTTGAATCAATAATGGATCTAAACAGGATCTTGTTTGGATCATTCTCTTCGTATGGGATTTTATCTTCTACATAATCCCTTATTTCAAAAGGATATCCTATTGTATCAAGAGTCTTAGTAACAACCCCAACACCAAAAGGTTGATCGCTTCTATAAAAATCGTACTTATCTTTCACAACCATCCTACCTCTATCATCACGGTACATGGTAAAACTTGATAAGCCTGATAAATCATTTAAATCTCCGTAAGCATCCGGTATAAAATTATATTCGTTAAATACCTGATGTTCTCCGGTTCTGGCTTTTTTTAAGAGATCTATCCCCTCTTCCACCATTCCAAGTTTCCTACTTGTTACATCCCTTAACTCCTCCAAATCAGATACGTCCTTGCCTGCAACTTTTCCATCAATTATCTTATTATCTAAAGAATCAAGCTCCCTTCCATATTTTTTAGCCATTTTCTCCCACCCACCATTTATCCTGTCAGATATAATGGATTTGATATTGTCTGGTATTCTGACAATCCCATTTTCTTCTTTCAGATTATTTGGTTGGTTTAAGAATCTAAACCAAAGATTCTGACTAAAATCATCTACATTGGCTTTCGGAACATCTTGACCAAAAAATTCCATTATTTTGGTTTTTAATCCTCTTTCATTAGCATACACATCAGGTGTTATATTAGATGCCAGATATTCTCTAAGTTTTACAAACGGACCAATTTTATTCCATAATGTTTTTGGTTGTTTGTCCTTTACATAATTTTTAATTTTCTTTGCCATCTTTTTCTTCCTCTAAGAATCCAAACATTTCATCTGCGCAATTACCAACAAATCCGGCTATGTAAGCTGCGTGTTCATCTTCTCCCACCTTAAAGCCAAGAGACATATTACAATGTTGACATACCGACATAGCTGCATGAAATGATTCATGACATATGTTTTGTGTAGTCATATCATTCTCACTTTGAAAATTCCATAATAACTTAAAAGCTCTATCATCTCTCTTATCACGAACAAGATTCATAAAAGAGACTTCTGAATCTAAATCGCCTTCATCTCCCCATTCTCCTTCATGATCCAATTCTGCATTCTCAAAACGATCACACAATGTTTTGTAATCTAACCCTATGGTGATAATCAACTTTAGTGGATATATCACAAAATCAAATTCTTTTTCTTTCATTCTTTTTTTTCAACAAATGTAAACAAAATAGCCGAAGAATGCCACCATTCATTCTCCGGCTTGTTATGATAAATCTCTTCTTATGAAAACAGTACGAATGTAAGATTTAAATCTTAATCTTCTTAATTTCATCAATCATATTCTTATATCCGCAGAACTTGCTGTTAATAACATCGAAGATAGATTCTGACCAGCCAGCTATGTTCAAAATATTAGATCCTTTGTAAAACATCTCACTTCCATATCCTTGAATAGAAATAGAAACGATTTTGCAATTTGGATTCACTTTCTTGAACTTTTTCAAAAGTTCAGCGAATTTACCATATTCATAATTGGAACTTTTTTCCCATACAATAGATTCGCCATCTCCTATCTGCATATCTGAAATAACGTACAAGTTATCTACTTTTATCTTATCTTTGACGCACTTTTCCAAGAATGCAAAAAGACCGTTTTCAGTAGCATCACCGCATTCTTCTCCGGCAGTAAAAGATTTTTTGTTATTCCATAAAACACCTTTACTTCTATCATATTCGTAATTGATAAGTTTGTCACCAAACATACCAATAAATACGTCAGGAAGCACAGAAGCAATCATACAGCCAAATAAGTTACCAATGACAGCCGTATTTGTTTTGCTAAAGGCAGACACTTCAGAAGACCCTCCCATATCTCCACGTACAGAGCCAGAGTGGTCAATCAGGATAGCCGACCGCCCCTCCAATACCGGCAGGTTCTTGCAGGAGATGGTTATGGCTTTCTCCAACGCATCTAAAATCTTATATTTGTCACGCGCTGTTAATTTGGCTCGTTTCTTATCCGACTCAAATACAATATCATTTTCGGAACCATCAGTGCCTATATTTTCAACCTCTTTGAAAGCTGAAGCAAAACGGAAAGGAAGCATCTTCGAATTAAGCACCTTCTCTTCTATTGTAAGCTGCCTACAAACTTCATCTATTTGATCAGGTGCGTATTTGATTATGTTTACAAGGTTACGAACCATATTAAAAATAGGCATACCTTTTACATTAGAAACCACGTCCCGAATAGCGCCACCTAAAGCTTCTTTCTTTTCCTTATTGTCTTTCTTATCCTGTCCGGCTTTAGACATTTCTTTTTCAAGAATCTTGCTTTCGTATAACCCGGACAAAGACCTACCTTCTATAAGGTACTGGAAAGCCGTTTTATTAGCCTGATTGCCTTTAGGGTGAAATAAGTTTACGAGGTCAACCATAGTAATGACCCTACTGTCCATCTTATACTTATCAATCCGATACGGATCAAGACCCTCCAAAGCCGTCTTAAATCCTTTCTTAATAGCGCTGGATATACTTCTTAACTTCTTTGGATTTTTGTCGTTAAGAGCCGCATAGCAGCCAAGGATTTCGCTCATATCATCAGGACGCATAACGATCTTGTTATAAAACCTTGAAGCCCATTCCTTACCCGATACTTTGCGGGCAAGGACAGAAGCCATAAGATGCGTTACTGACCTAAGCTTTCCTTCTTTCCTGACATACAATGCTGTTTGTGCTGCGAAATATGGATCTACTTGATCCATAAGGTCCTTAATCCTGTTCACCTTGTCTTTTTCTTTCTCATAATAAGAATCAGACAACATGGTAGTCATTACCGTAGATACCAACTCTTCTTCTGCGTTAGGCTTATACGCGTTCTCGCCCATGTGATTCACGATCGTAGGTTTAACACCTTCATCCTTTTTGTTAAACTTTCCCATTTGTTGTTGTTTTCTTTAAAGTGTTATACAAAAAAAGCAGTGATATTACTACCACTGCTTGAAAAAATCTATCAAGATGTTTACTCAATGAGGGAAAAGATGAAGTTAGTGTAAACAATGAAATAATGGATTTGAACCATCGACCTATACTTTAAAAGAGTATCGCTCTATCCATCTGAGCTAAATTCGAAGTAACTAACCTCATCACCACTCATTAGTTTTTATGTATTTCAAACAGAGGAAAAACGGAGCCGGAGGTTTAAAATTATAATATGGACTAATTTCGAAGTAACCGAACTCCTCACCATCTATATATTTTATTAAAACAGGGAGAACCTGGAAGGTGTTTTGATATGAAAGGAGGTTTTGATCTACCAACTGATCTAATTTTTCTTACATGAAAAATATAGGACTCGAACCTATGACACAAACCGAAGTATCACCTTCCATCACCACTGTCTTGCATTATAATCTCTCTTGATTACGATGCAAATATAGACACTAAAATATGATTTACAAATTAAAATGATTTAAAATATATTAATTTGGATAAATTACTTTAGGGTCATAATTGGATTACCCCATCTCTTTTTCCATTCTTTACCTAAATACATTCTTAATTCCTCGAATGAGACATATGCATCCTGTTCATCAATATAATAATGATGGATATCTTTGTCATAGATTTCCTGCCGTTTGGCATCATGGGCACACTATAGCAGTTCTTCCGGTGTCGGCTGTGGTTCCGGTGTCAGTGCCATATACCAACACTCGAGCGGTGATGCCTCCGGATAGGCGTTATGATACTGTTCCTGCTCTTCACTAAGCAGGAGATAAGCGCCATCTTCGTAATTTTCGATATTGTCGCCAACAAGATAGAAATCAGGCAATTATTGTTACAATTCCAAAAACTGAATGTTTTTTTTGAATATACAGCATATTGTCTTATTTATATTTCATGTAACGAAGTATTATGATACCGGAACCGCCTGCGCCAGAATAGCATCCTCCTGAGACATTGGAACCACTTATATAAAAAGAACCTCCTCCTGAGCCCGTATTGGGTTTCCCATTAGTAGGGTTGCCTAACGATCCTCCCCCTATACCTATTCCTCCTCCTCCTTGTGACGATCCGGAGCTATATTCTCCGCCCCCTCCACCACCTCCGGCGTACAATTTATTATTGAACGGACATCTGGTAGTACTCCCTTGACCGATCCCAGGCATATCACCTGCTCCATTAGAACCATCACTTCCACCAATATATCCTGCTGTCTTTTCTTCAGGTCTTCCACTACCACCACCTGATCCCCCATCGCCCCCTCTTCCGGAATATCGACCTCCATTTCCGCCAAGAGCTTTTATTGAATTAGATTTAAACCAGGACTCTGACCCTGGAAGACCATTCTTCTGATCATCGTAAGCAGACATCGAAACTACACGATCTCCCCCTTTCCCTATTGAATAGCTAACAACACTTTCTGGAGTAACAGGCACATCAAGATATGTTTTAACATACCCCGATCCGCCCCCTCCACCACCTCTTTCAGGGCCTGACGATGCACCAGAGCCACCGCCACCAACAATGAATACATCAACAAATTTACAACCAGCTGGCACCATCCATGTACCGGATGATTTTAACTCTTCCACAACTTCTACCAATTCTCTCTTTCCCATCATCACCCTTCTCCTCATCTCTCACCTCCTTTCATTATACTCTCATGACAATTATCCCATGTTCTTTTTTTTTCAGTGATAGACCTGTGGCTTTTCCGGCTGGCGGTTCGACGCTTGTTTTCTCCGATTGCCAGCCGGATAAAATCACTTATGAAAAAGTTGGAGTTTACCCCCCCCCTATGCTAACTTTCCTTCTCATATTATCTATTCTTAATCTTATCTTCGGAAATCAACCACTGGAATATAATTTTCCGGTTGCTAATTACTTTCTTTATCCTCATCAGCATCCAACTTCCTCTTAACCTATCCAGCCATGACCGTCTGAAATTAAGAGAATCAGGATTAACTGACTTATTTATATCGTTATCGTCCTTGATCCAAATAGGGGTTTCTGACCGGTCATCGTCAACCCTGTTGAAGAAGTCATTTAACTTATGTCTTCTATATACCTCAGTATCCAGGACCTCAGTATGGTCGCCTACGATCTTCGGATACGATATACGTTGCGCTAAATTATTCTTTTCTTCTGGAACAAGATGAATTTCACCTGAGTTGTTTGTGTCGTTGTAGATAATTATCGTATCTAAACCTACTTTCCTGTCAAGAGTGTAATTCACATCATCGACGTATTTCCTTGCATCAAGCTCGTATTCTACAGAAGCCAGCGTAGAGCCATTATATTTCTCTTTTATCGGCACTTCTAATATAAATGGATATGTTGCTCCGTAGAATGTCTGGAAGCTCTTATTCGTCAGCAAATGACTCCATAATCCGCCTTCTTCGTCTGATGCTGGGAAGTTTATGCCTGTCTGGAAATATTGTTGCTGTTCTATATAATAGTCAGGACAGAACGAATAATAAGAAATCCATTCTTGCTTCAGACACGAATATCCGATAGTGAACGACACGTCTTTAAAATACTGTTCGTCTTTTAAAGATATTTCCTTATCATTTGACAACACCTCTGTTTCATTGTACAAGAACCTTCCACCATCATATTTGTAATATGCCGGGTTCTTAACAGGTATATAATCTTTTTTCGTGATAAGTACCCTCTTATACCTGTTATCCCATCCAAGAGACAGACCAAGACCGATAAATTTATTGTCTGTATCTTCTTCTGTCATCTCTGTGCCGGTTAAGATATTAGTTATTCCGTATCTAAGAATCTTAAACGGAAGATGACGCTTGAGCCAATGTCTGATACCTACACTAAGTTCCTTGAGATTACGTCCGTTCGGATCGGTCATAAACACTTGTGCTCTTTTAGTATCTACCCAGAAGTGACCAAATTCTGAACTAATTATTTCAGTGCTCTGGGTTCCAGAATAACCGAGGTCGGTCGTGTTGTACTCCAGAGGCCGGGACGCGAACAGACCGCCGGTGCCCATCTCAGCCTGCCCCGGGGAGGTGCGCTCCTTGATTACATCTATGGCGTTATGGAGTGAAACCTGATCCTCGAACCTGACAAGAATCTGATCGGATTCAATACGCTTCATGTGAATAAGCTTCCCGTTGCTGGTTGGAAACTCATGATAGTCCATAGGCTTGTACGTTAGCCACGGATCTGTTTGACTGTTTTCAGATACGTCAGCCCTACTCCATATAACACCATTAGGTCGCTGGTAAGCACAATCATAAAAACGACGTTCGTATGTTGCCGGCAATACATTAGGTGTCAACGTCATTCTTGATGAGTAGATAGGACTTATCTTGTAATCATTGTCCCTATGGATAGACACGTTCTTTTCTTGTGTCCACCAAGCAAAATCACCATGAGCCGGATAAAACCATTCATGAGGCTCTACTCCTTCTAATCGGAAATTGCAGTTTATTTCCGATTCTACGAGGAATTGAGGAATACCATAAGACCACAGATAGAATCTACCATCCACGTATTTCTTAGCCTCGTTCTCACCATTTAAATTATACAAACTTTTTCTGTTTGGATAAAAAGAATACGTTCCTTTGCTTGATGATGTCCAGCTATTAAAACGTTCGTTGTCAGTATGCTCAAGCATATCTTCTCCAGTATCGTAATTAACGAAATACTTGGGAAATCCGACATTTCGGTAATCATTGTAAGCAAATGGTATCATATCCCCTATACCAAAAGCAGTATTATAAAAAAATGGGAATTTCCGTTTCATGGAAAACCTCGATATGTAGGTGTCACCGCCAAACAGCGGTTGTTTCCCTCCTTGGAAGAATCCACATCCTCCGACTGATATCCATTTGATGTCTTCTATAGCTCCATACTGATCGGGCCTGTACCGCATAAGCTTCATATATGGAGAACAGATATAAGACAACATCTTCGTTCTTTCAAAAGATTCTTTAGATCCAGCATCAGAAGCCATGATAACAGGGTCATGGATACGACTTGTATCATATACCTGGGCCTGCATAGGATACGATACAAGATACTTTGAATTTAAGATGCTTGTATCAGGATCCTTTTCTCCCGGATCTCCAAAAGACAAGAACATGGAGGATTCTCTATCTATGTTATTTATAAACAAGAAATCTTTTGAAGCGTTTTGGTTATCATCACCCACATCTTCTCCAGTAACCCAAGATGATGTCGTAGACGGGTCGGATATGGGGTACATACCTGATTTAAGACTCTTGGTGTTAGCCAATCCCCTTAATCTGTTTTGTTCGTATGGAGCCGTATCATCGAAGCCCATCATGCTATTGTAGTAACCTACAGACGTGTAATAAAAAGCATGGTTTCTTCTTGGGCCATTGTTTATGAATGTCGTGAGCCAATCATATCTATACTTACCATACAATACCGGTCTTTTAGCAAGCGTATCAGATATGGTGGCAATCATTGAAGCGAATATCATTGCCATATTGATATTACCTATCACACCTACATACGCAGACGTAGAACGGTTCATAAGCTCTTCCGCTAT
>ULMM01051501.1_pt1 | contig 15104 bp, 13 predicted proteins | sample 1951661 | NCBI WGS metagenome assembly ULMM01 (sample SAMEA4835551, study PRJEB28245) | human gut metagenome | biome: gut microbiome; material: fecal sample | place: Denmark | collected 2008 | reverse complement strand
AAAGCTCCATATGAAAAAATTGTTAATAACACATATAGTGAAAAAGCAAGATAGTTTTAATAATAGTGCACAGGTTTTATATTGAAAATCTGTGTACTATTAAGTGCAAAATGATAATTTTTTGTAGAAAAATAGGAGGTTATGTCGAATGTATTGTAAACCAGTAAATTTTATGTTAATATGTGAAATGTATAGGAATTCTTAGAAAAAATGAAAGGAGAAATAATGTTGTTATTTACATATAACGACTATTTAGATTATAATTCTAATTATAAAATACAAAAATTTGTAAAATTACAAAATAAAAAGGTTAATAGTCAAATTAATATAAAAAAGCCGCCAGGTGATTTTACTGATACGTTAGATGTTGTATTAAATAAATATATAGATCTAAATATAGAAAAATTATTAAAAGAAGAGCAAGAAATTTCTTATGTAATTAATGATTATTTTAAAGTGCAAATATGTGAAGTAACTTTAAACAGTTTAGAAAAAATTGAGTCTTATTTAAATTTTAAAAGTCAAATTTTTAAAGTCAAGGGAAAAGAAATTTATTTTCTTATCAAACTCGAAAAAAGTCCAAATTATAATATGCCATATATAGTTTTTGAGGAATGTATGGAATTTATGAAAAAGTGTAGAGATTTTCATATTCAAAAAATGCCAATAATTGTTCCAATAATTATATATATAGGAAATAAAAAGTGGAATGTAAAAAATTGCAATTGTATAAAATATACTAGTTTTGGTGAAAATAATTTGCAATTAGGTTATAATGTAATTGATTTTAATTTGTATAAAACAGATGAATTAGTTAATAAAAAATCTAAGATTAGTAAATGTATTATAGTAAAGAAAGAAATAGATATGTACCTAACTAGAATGCAGTATAACCTATAGGGTTCAAAAAAGATAAATATTTACAAATAAATTAAGAAAAGTGTTGACACCTGCAACTAATAGTGCTATATTTACATATGGATATAATAATTATAACACTAAAAATAAAAGGAGTTGATACAATGGTTGTGGATTATACTTTGATAGGTAGAAGAATTAAATATGCAAGAATGAGAAATAAGATTACACAAGAAGAGATGGCAGCTAAATTAGATGTATCTGTGGCTTTTTATAGCAGAGTTGAAAGAGGTACAAGCCATGTGAATTTGGCAAGAATTATTGAGATATCAGATATTCTTGGGATGTCTGTGGCCTTTTTTATAACAGGGGTTTCTGAAGAAGCAAATAATTATTTAGATGTAGAATTTAAAGAATTGTTGGAAAAGTGTACACCGAAGCAACAAAAATTTATTTATCAAATAGCAGAATTGGTGTTAGAAAATTTGAAATTTTAAATTATTAGCTATTTTCTTTGTTTTTTAATGAGAATAATTGTATTTTAATGTTATAAAATTGCAAATGTTTGTGTTGAAAATTTATAATAAGTATGATATGATGTGATCGATAAAAGACTAAAAAGGTGGTAAAAAATGTATTTAAAAAAGATAGAAATGCAGGGGTTTAAATCATTTGCAGATAAAACTGTAATTGAGTTGAAACAAGGGATTACAACAGTAATAGGACCAAATGGATCAGGAAAAAGTAATATATCAGATGCAATTAGATGGGTATTAGGAGAGCAAAGTAGTAAAGCACTAAGATGTTCAAAATCATTAGATATTATATTTGCAGGAACACAGAACAGGAAATCTTTAGGATTCGCAGAGGTATCTTTGATATTTGATAATAGTGATGGTGGTTTGCCAATTGAATATACAGAAGTTACAGTTACAAGAAAGATTTATCGAACTGGTGAAACAGGGTATTTTATAAATAAAGTTCCATGTAGATTAAAGGATTTACAAGAACTATTTATGGATACAGGTATAGGCAAAGATGGTTATTCTATTGTAGGACAAGGAAAAATTGATGAAATTTTAAGTAATAAATCTGAGGATAGAAGGCATATTTTTGAAGAAGCCTCAGGGATTGTAAAATATAGAGTAAGAAAACAAGAAACAGAAAAAAAACTTGAGCACACTAAACTTAATTTGCTACGTATAAATGATATTTTATCAGAAATTGAAGGGAATTTAGAACCATTACAATTACAGTCGGAAAAAGCAAAAAAGTATTTGAATTTAAGAGAAAATTTAAAAAATATAGAAGTTGGATTGTTTTTATATAATATAAACCAAGGTAAATCAGATATTAAAAAAATTGTAGAAGATGAAAATATAACGAAAGAACAATGTGATACAGAAGAGACTAGATTGGAAAGAGTAAAATTTCTTAAAGAGCAGTTAAAAGGAGATATAGATGAAATTACGAATAAGATAGAGAATATGTCTAATCTAGGTTTTGAAAGTCAAAAAGAAATTGAAATGTTAAATTCGGATATAAATGTTGCAAAAACAAAAATTTTAAGCAACAAAGAAAATCAAGAAAGATTTTTACAAGAAATACAAGAAAAAAATACAAGGTTAGAAGAGTTAGAGGATGAACAAAAACAAAAAGATGAAAAAAGGAAAAATTTACGTCAAAATAAAGAAAAGTTTACTAAGGAATTAGAACAAAAGCAATCAGAATTGGATAAAATAACACAAAAATTAACAAAGGAAGCATTAAAAATAGAGCAGTACAAAAAACAAGTAGAAGAAAATTTAGAAAAAAAATATGAAAAACAGGGAGATATACAAGAACAAGAAATAAATTTCGAAAATTATGAAAAAAGGCAAAAGCAGGTTAAGCAAGAAATACAAGCTATTATTTCTGAATTGGATAATACACGTATGCGCAAAGAAGAAATTTCAAAAGAATTTTATGAAATAGAATCAGTTAGAAATATTAATTTGAACCAATTAGAGAAAATTACAAAAGAAAAAGAAGAAGCAAATCAAAAAATTAAAATATATCAAACAAAGCTAAATACTATTTCAAATGAATTAAGAATGAAGCAGTCAAGACAGAGTTTTTTAATAGAGACAGAAAAAGAAAAAGAAGGTTATACAAAAAGTGTAAAAACATTATTAAATGATTGCGAAAGTAATGTTGCATTAAAAAAAGGTGTAGAAGGTGTATTGGCTAATCTTATAGATGTTCCAGAAGATTTGCAAACTGCTATTGAGATGAGTTTGGGAATGGCGTTGCAGAATATTGTAACAGAAACAGAACAAGATGCAAAAAAATTAGTTGAGCATTTAAGAAAAAATAATATAGGTAGAGCTTCTTTTTTACCAATTACTTCTATAAAAGGAAAAAAGATTGATAATATTAAGGGAAACAAAAGTGGTATTATAGGTGTTGCATCAGATTTAATAAAATACAATAAAAAATATGAACAAATAATATTTAATTTATTGGGTAGAACTGTAATTGTAGATAATATGGATACAGCAATAAGGGTTTCAAAAGAAAATTTGCAAAGTTTTAAAATTGTTACACAAGAAGGAGATATCATTAATCCTTCTGGAGCAATCACAGGTGGATCTGTTATGAAAAAAACTGTAAATATTCTAGGAAGAGAAAGAGAAATAAAAAAATTAGGAAAAGAAATAGAAGGTTTGCAACAAAATATTGCTAATATAGAAAAAGAAAAAGAGCAGTATGAACAATCTATTGAAGGAATATTAGAAATAGCAGAAAAACTTGAAAAAGAATTGCAAGATAATGAGATTGTTTATGCGACTGGTAAACAAAAAGTTTTATCTTTTGAAGAGGAAATTCAGAAGATAGAAAAAAGATTAGATAAATTTAAGTTAGAGCAAGAAAAATTAGAAGAGCAGAAGAAATTGACAATTGATAAAAAAGCAGAATTTGAAAAAACAATAAGTGAAATTACTTTTGAAAGTGAGAGGTTATCTAAGATAATAACAGAATATGCAGAACTAAATAAGGATAATCAAAAGTATATAGATGATTTAAATTTTGATATTACAAATTTAAAAATTTCAGTTTCATCTTTTGATGAAAGCGAGAGTTCTATAGAAGAATTAAAGCAAAGAATTCAACAGGAAATTACTGCAAATGAACAGTCTGTAAAAAGTAAAAATGGGCAGATAGAACAGAGCAAACAAGAAAATGTAAATTTACAAAATTCAATAGTAGAAATAGAAGGAAAAATTAAGAAAATTCGAGAAGAAGTAAAAAATAGTGGTGCAAAGATTGATGAATTAAAACAAGATAGGACTAATAAAAATGATAAATTGGCAGATTTGGAAGAACAGATAAATGAAAAATTTAAAGTGATTGAAGATTTGAAATCTCAACTTGTTAAAATTGATGTAAAAAAGAGCAAGATTCAAGAAGAATTGAGTGAAACAATCAATAAGTTATGGGATGAGTACGAGTTAACACCCAATTCTGTGGAAGGTTATGAAAAACCTAAAAATATTTCTGAAACTAAGAAACAAGTAAATTCATTAAGGGTAGAAATGCGTGAAATGGGGAGTGTTAATTTAGAATCAATAGAGGAATATAAAAAGATTAAGGAACGTTATGATTTTATGAGTGAACAGCGTTTAGATTTAGAAAGTACAATGTCAAAATTGCGTAAAATTATAACAGATATGACGGGTATTATGAAGGAGCAATTCAAAGAGAAATTTAAAGAAATTAATAAAAATTTTGGAGAAGTATTTGCTGAATTGTTCGGAGGTGGTAAAGCAGAGGTAGCATTGGAAGATGAGCAAAATATTTTAGAGTGTGGAATTGAGATTACTGCTCAACCACCAGGAAAAAAATTACAAAATATGTTGCTTTTATCAGGTGGCGAAAAGGCTTTAACAGCAATAGCTTTGTTATTCGCAATTTTAAAAATAAATCCTGCACCATTTTGCGTATTAGATGAAATTGAAGCTGCTTTGGATGATGTAAATGTATATCGCTATGCAGAGTATTTGAAAAAATTTGCTATAGACACACAATTTTTAGTAATTACACATAGAAAAGGTACAATGGAAGCTGCAGATAGTGTTTATGGTGTGACAATGGAGGAAAGTGGTATATCCAAATTACTTTCAATGAAATTAAGAGAAGGATAAAATAAATTGTTTAAGATTATATAAAAAGAGGATTCCTTTTTTAGGGTCTCCTCTTTATTTTGTATTTTCTATAAATCTGTTAGATGATTCTGAATTGTCAAATAGTTTATCAATTGATATTTGTAATGCATTGCTTATTTTCCATAGATTGAAAACACTAACACCTTGATTGATTTTATCGCTCTCTAATCCACCTATTAAAGCAGTTGATACATCGACTATTTCGGCTAAGTCTTCTTGTGTCATTTTACCAATTTTTAAATTATATAATTTTCTATAATATTTTATGTTTTTTCCGATTACTTTAAACAATTTAGTAGAACTGATTTCTTCCATGTACATACATCCTTTCAAAAATTCATTACACAATTTATTTTCTAACTTTATAGGTTAAAATTCAATCAATCTTAAATGAAAAAATATCATGAATAATGACAAAATACCAAAAATTATATAAATCTATAAGGTATTTGTTAACCTAAATAATTAAAATATCAAAAAAAGTTATAAAAGTAAAGGAAAATATGCAAAATGTTAAAAATAACTTGGAACTAGATTGTGCATATTCCAATTAATATAAGTAAAATTCCAGAGATTATTGACCATATAAAATCTGAACATTTTATATGCTTTTTTATTTTTTTTCCTATAGTAATGCCTAGATTTAGAAAGATAAATTGGAAGAGACTTATGAATATTGGAAATATAATGTATGTTGTTCCAATTAAACTTGAGCTAATTCCTATACCAAAACAATCTAATGATAGTGCTAATCCTAAGAAAATAGATTCTTGTGGATCAATTAAATTAGATTTATTAAAATCATAATGGATTTCATTACCAATTGTTTTTTCGTGTATTGCTTTTATAATTACAAAAGTACCAATTATAAATAAGATAACACATCCAAAAAGATTAATTGATTTTTTTGGTAAAAATGTTGATAGAATTTTGCCAAAAAGTACAGAAATAGATGAAATTATTATTGAAATCGTAAATAAAATTATTTTACTAGTAAAAAAAATTTTTGTGTTTTTTATACCATATGTAATACCAATTCCTAATGAATCAATACTACTAGAAATGGCTAGTATAATGCAATTTAGTAACATTATAATCCCTCCACTATATAATATGCAAAAATTCGACAAAAGTTGTAATAAAGAAATGTGCATAAAGTAAAAAAGACAAGCATAGTATAAAATAAAGCAAAGCAAAGGAGTGGGTGTACATGTGGCAAACATTTGATAAACAAGAGATATTATTAAAATTAAATACAGATGAAAATGTAGGTTTAACAGATGAGCAGGTAAAGAGGATTCAACAAAAAGAAGGAAAAAATATACTAGAAGATAAAAAACAAGAAAGTATAATTATTAAATTTTTTAAACAGTTTAATGATTTTATGATTATTATTTTAATAGTAGCATCAATTATTTCAGCAGTTGTATCTAAGGTTCAGGGGGAAAATGATTATATTGATTCTTTTATAATAATTGCAATAGTTGTTTTGAATGCAATAATGGGAGTAGTACAAGAGGCGAAGGCAGAAAAATCAATAGAAGCATTAAAAAAGTTGGCTCCACAGAAATGTAAAGTGACTAGAAATGGCAATATAGTGGAGATAAATGCTGATGAATTGGTAAAGGGTGATATAATTTTTTTGGAATCAGGAAATTGTGTTCCAGCAGATTGTAGGTTACTAGAAACATATAATTTGAAAATTGAAGAATCTAGTTTGACAGGTGAAAACTTACCATCTGATAAAGATGCTAAATATACATGTAAAAAAAATGAACAATTAGGAGATATGAAAAATATGGCATTTATGGCAAGCACTGTAGTAAATGGTCATGCAAAAGCAGTAGTTACTGAAACTGGAATGGGGACGGCTGTTGGAAAAATAGCGAATATGATGATAGAAAATGAGGCTCCGGAAACTCCTATTCAGAAAAAATTAGCTCAGGTTGGAAAAATATTAGGTGTAGCTTGTTTAGTAATTTGTATTCTTATTTTTTTAATAGGAATTATAAAAAAAATAGAGCCGATTGAAATGTTTATGACATCAGTAGGTTTATCGGTTGCAGCCATACAAGAAGGATTGCCAGCAATTGTAACTATTGTATTATCAATTGGAGTAACAAAAATGGCAAAGAAAAACAGTATTATTAGAAAACTTCCAGCAGTGGAAACTTTGGGAAGTAGTAATGTAATATGTTCAGATAAAACAGGAACATTAACGCAAAATAGAATGAAAGTCGTGGAAGTACAATCGTTTGATGAAAGACGTACTTTGGCATATTCTGCATTGTGTACAGATTGTAGTATAATGAAAGATGATAATGTAATTGGTGAACCTACAGAAAAGGCTTTGGTAGAGAAGGCTTTGGAGGTAGGAGAAGATAAGAGAATTTTAGAAGGTCAGATGAAAAGGGTTAGTGAAATTCCTTTTGATTCTAGTAGAAAAATGATGACAACAATACATAAAAAGGAAAATAAATATGTAGTTATAACAAAAGGAGCTCCAGATGTTATATTGGAAAGATGCGAAAATATTAACAAATCTGTAATAAGAAGTCAAAATATAAAAATGGCTAATAAGGCTTTAAGAGTGATTGCGGTTGGATATAAAGAATTAACTACTTTACCTCTTAATATATCTAGTGAGAGTGTAGAGAATAATTTAAAATTTTTGGGACTAATAGGTATGATTGATCCACCAAGAAAGGGTGTAAAAGAGGCAGTAAAAACTTGCAAGAGAGCTGGAATTAAAACAGTTATGATAACAGGTGATCATATTGAAACGGCAAAGGCAATAGCAAGAGAATTAGATATATTATCTCCTTATGATAAAGCAATAACAGGACAAGAATTAGATAAAATACCACAAAGTGTATTAGAAAAAAGCATTAAAGAATATTCAGTTTTTGCAAGAGTTACTCCTGAACACAAGGTACGCATAGTAAAAGCGTGGCAAAGAAATGGTGCAGTTGTTGCTATGACAGGTGATGGTGTAAATGATAGTCCTGCTTTAAAAAATGCAGATATAGGTATAGCAATGGGGAAAAATGGAACTGATGTTGCTAAAAATGCTTCTGATATGATTTTAACAGATGATAATTTTGTAACTATTGTTGAAGCTGTTAGGCAAGGGAGAAATATTTATGACAATATAAAAAAGGCAATACATTTTTTAATTGCTACAAATATAGGAGAAATAGTAACTATATTTATGGGATTGGTTTTAGGGATGAAATCACCATTACTTGCAATTCAGTTGTTATGGATTAATTTAGTTACTGATTCTTTGCCAGCAATAGCACTTGGCCTAGAGCCGGCTGAAAAAGATATAATGAATAGAAAACCAATAAATAGCAAAAAGGGAATATTTTCTGATGGGTTGTGGAGTAAGATAATTATAGAGGGAATAATGATAGGAATGCTAACATTAATGTCTTTTAGTATAGGCAATAAGTATTATGGTTTAGAAATTGGAAGAACAATGGCATTTATTACAATTGGAATGTTGGAATTGATTCATAGTTTTAATATAAAAAGTAATAAATCAATATTTGAAGTTGGAATTTTGGAAAATAAATATTTAATAGGTAGTTTTTTGTTAGGTGTATTTGTACAGACTATTGTTGCAATTGTTCCTATATTTGCGGAAATTTTTGAATTGCATACTTTAAATTTTACTCAGTGGATTATAACAATTGTAATTTCATTTATGCCGATACCAATAATGGAATTACAAAAATTGGCTAACAAAGATAAAATTATTAAAAAAAATATTCATAATTTGAATTATAAGAAAGGAGAGACAATATAAATAAGGTGTATTTTTGTTGGAAAATATTTGACAAATCTGGAAAAACGTGATAGAATAGCACTGTTCAAAAAAGTGCTATTTTTTTGAATCTCTACTCACAAAACCAAAAGGTGGGTTAAATATCCAAAGGGAGGTGAAATCAATGAATAAATACGAAAGTGTTATCATTGTAAATCCAAATTTAGATGAAGCTGGCGTTAAAGCTTTAGAAGATAAATTTACAGGATTAATCAATGAAAATGGAAAAGTAGAATCAATCGACAAAATGGGAAAAAGAAAATTAGCTTATGATATCAAAAAACAACAAGAAGGAATTTACGAAGTATTAAATTTTGAATCAAAACCAGAAGCTATAGCAGAATTAGAAAGAATCTACAGAATTACTGATGATATTATGAAATATATCATTGTAAAAAAAGACTAATGGTCAAAAAACAATTAAATAAAGAAAAGGGACCTTTATTTAAAGCAAAGAAAGGTGATAAAAATGAATAAAGTAATATTAATGGGAAGATTAACAAGAGACCCAGAAGTTAGATATACACAAACCAATAATACATTAATTGCTTCTTTTAGTTTAGCAGTTAACAGAAGATTTGTAAGACAAGGAGAAGAGAGACAAGCAGATTTTATAAATATTGTTGCTTGGAGCAAGCTAGGAGAATTTTGTAGTAAATACTTTAAAAAAGGTCAACAAGTAGGAATCATTGGAAGAATCCAAACAAGAACTTGGGATGATGACCAAGGTGTAAAACATTATATAACAGAAGTAGTTGCAGAAGAAGCATATTTTGCAGATAGTAGAAGAGATGGAGTTGCAGAAAGTGGATCTTTTGAAAATACATTTGGAACAACTGCTCCAGGAAATATGGGTTCAGATTTTGAAGTAACATCTTCAACAGATGATTTACCATTCTAGTACTGAAAGGGGGAAATATAAAATGGCAGACAAAAAACAAAATAGAAGAAATAATAAAAATTATGATGATGATTATAATCCAAGATTCAGAAAACAAAGAAAAAAAGTATGTGTTTTATGTAGTGATAAAAATTTTGAATTAGACTATAAAAATGCAGACCAATTAAAAAAATTTGTTAATGATAAAGGAAAGATATTACCAAGAAGAACAACAGGTGCATGTAGCAAACACCAAAGAGATATAACAACAGCTGTAAAAAGAGCAAGACATATTGCTATATTGCCATATTCACAAAACTAATTAAAAATACAATAACCGCTGAAAAATCAGCGGTTATTTGTTTAGATACTGAACAGAGCAAACTGTTTGTTCAGTTCATCAAGTAACTTTTTTTCTTTTGGTTCATACACATAAAGGTGAATGAACTGTCCATGATAATCGTTTGCTGTCTGGGCCATCACGCAAAAAGATGATTTGAGTGGTTTTTCTCTTGAACACGCGATATTATATTCTGAAAGAATATATGCATCTTTTTTTGGAAAACTACCTTTTACTAATCCAATTTGTAATTTGAGTGAAGGTCTGTCTAAGTCACTATACATAAATGAAATGGAAAAGTGGTTGTCGCTGCTGACACTTATGTGTGACCGTACACCCTTTGATAACATACTGTTTATAATAGTAGAAAATTTAAGAAGTTCGTTAAATGGTTTTCTTAATTCGAACTTTACATCAATTAGTGGAGTTGAAGAGTTGAATCTAACTCCAGAAAATTTCTTGAATTTACAGATATTATCAGGTAAATCGTTATAAGTATTACAAATGTATACTGTGATGAATTTACCAGAATTATCGGCTTCAAAAAACAATATGGATTTTGAAAAATTTGTGTTGGAAACAATATTTTCTGTTTCTGAATCTATTGTTTCAATATTTCTGTTTAATGAAATTGATGGATATTTTCTGCTCCGATAGACATTTACTGTAATAAATTCAGTGTCTCCGGATTTTCCGAGTTTAAGTTCTGCGTGGTTCCCTTCGCCAGAAATCATCATTCTGTTAAGTAAATAACAAATTGATTCAAGTTCTAAAAATGGAACCCGAAGTGTAAAAGTTACTTTTTGTTTCATAAAGAGAGTCCTCCTTAAAATAAATATTTTCCCATTCGGGATTATATATAGTATAGCACAATTAACATAAATAAACAACATATAATTACTTAGAATTTAATATTTTTAAAGAATTTTTATAATTAAATAACTAATGTGTTGTGTTTTTTTGAAAAATGTGCTATAAAATATAACTATAATTTGTGGAAGGTGAATGGTAAATGAATAAATTAGAAGAATTATCAAAAAAAGTAGAAAAAGATTTAGAAAAAGAATTTGAAAATGTGCAAAATGTGTGCAAAATAAATAGTATGAAAGTTATCAAAGCATTTCAAGAATGTAATTTGCAAGAAATGCATTTACAAACATCAACAGGATATGGAATAGATGAACCTGGAAGAAATAAAATAGAAGAAATTTATGCAAAGGTTTTTAAAGCAGAAGATAGTTTGGTTAGGGCACAGTTTATATCAGGAACACATGCATTAGCAATTACATTATCAGCATTATTGTATCCAAATGATACAATGATAAGTATTACAGGTGCTCCATATGATACATTACAGACAGTAATAGGTTTAGGTGAAAATCCAAGTAGAAGTTCATTAAAATCATATGGTGTAAAATATGAACAGATAGAATTAATAAATAACGAGTTTGACGAAAAAGCAATATTGGAAAGATTGCAAAAAAAAGATGTAAAATTAATAGAAATTCAAAGGTCAAGAGGATATTCAACAAGAAAAAGTTTGAATATTAATAAAATTGAAAATATTATTAAGAAAATAAGGAAAATTAATACAGAAGTTATAATAATGGTAGATAATTGTTATGGAGAATTTGTAGAAGAAAAAGAACCGATAGAAGCAGGTGCAGATATTGCAGTTGGTTCTTTAATGAAAAACTTGGGAGCAGGAATTGCTACAAGTGGTGCATATATTGTTGGTAAAAAAGATTTGGTTGAATTGTGTGCAGAAAGATTAACAGCGCCTGGAATAGGAAAGGAAATAGGACCTTCTTTAAATCAAAATATGAATTTATTAAAAGGATTGTTTTTTGCACCACAAGTTGTTGCAAGTAGTGTGAAAACAGCAATATTTGCAAGTAAGATTTTGGAAGAGTTAGGTTATGATGTTGAACCTAAATATGACGAAAAAAGGGCAGATATAGTTCAAACAATTCATTTAGGAAGTGCAGAAAAATTAATTAAGTTTTGTCAAGGTATACAAAAAGGTTCTCCAATAGATAGTAATGTAATACCAGAACCAGGAGATATGGGAGGATATAAGGATAAAGTAATAATGGCAGCAGGAACATTTACAGAAGGATCCACAATTGAGTTAAGTTGCGATGGGCCTATTAGAGAGCCATACATAGCATATTTGCAAGGCGGATTAACATATGAATATGGAAAATATGGAATATTAAAGGCAATAGAAGAGATGCAAAAATAGAATTAAAAGGAATGATAAATTTGAGAACAGTAATTATAGGTGGAGGACCTGCTGGGATGATGTCTGCAATTAGTACAGCTGAAAATAAAAATGATGAAGTTATAATTGTTGAAAAAATGAATATGTTAGGAAAAAAGCTTTTAATAACAGGTAAGGGAAGATGTAATATAACATCTTCTTTAGAGATGGAAGGTTTTATAAAAAATACACCTGGCAATGGAATGTTTCTGTATAGTAGTTATCAGCAGTTTACTAATAAAGATATATTAGCTTTTTTGAAAAAACAAGGATTGGAAGTAAAAGAAGAGAGAGGAAATAGAATATTTCCAATAACAGATAAATCTATGGATGTGTTAGAATGTTTTAAAAAGAGATTAAAAGAGCTAAACGTAAAAATCTATTTAAATGAAAGTGCAAAACAGATATTGATTAAAAAAACAGAAACAGAAGAAAGAGTAATTGGTGTAAAAACAGATAAGAAAATTATAGATGCAGATAAGGTAATATTGGCAACAGGTGGAAAGAGTTATCCATTAACAGGTTCAACAGGGGATGGATATAAAATGGCTAAAGATTTAGGACATACTGTAACAGAAATAAAGCCATCTTTGGTACCATTAGAAACATATAATGTGGATAAAGAATTACAAGGTTTATCATTAAGAAATGTAAAAATACAATTAGTAGATGTATCAAAAAAGCGTGTAATATATGAAGATTTTGGAGAAATGTTATTTACACATTTTGGTGTGTCAGGACCTACTATATTAAGTAGTTCTGCACATTTGGTAAGATATAAAAATATTGATAAATTGTTTAAAGATAAAAAGATAATTCTAAAAATAGATTTAAAGCCGGCATTGTCAGCAGAAAAATTGAATGATAGAATATTAAGGGATTTTGAACAGGAGAAAAATAAGCAGTTTAAAAATAGTTTAAATAAATTGTTGCCACAAAAAATGATTGAATCGGTTATAAGAATGAGTAAAATTGATCCACAAAAACAGGTTAATACAATAACAAAACAGGAAAGAATGAAGTTAATAGAAGTATTGAAAGGTTTTGTTTTAGAAATAAAAGGATTTAGACCTATAGAAGAAGCAATTGTAACAAGTGGAGGTATAAAAATAAAAGAGATAAATCCAAAAACAATGGAGTCTAAAAAAGTTAAAGGGTTATATTTCGCAGGAGAAATAATTGATGTAGATAGTTATACAGGAGGATTTAATTTGCAGATTGCATATTCTACTGGTTATGTTGCAGGGAAAAATTAAATTTTAGTGGAGGATAGATGGAGAGTTTTATTACGATAAAAGAAAATGTATCAGAAGAAATTACAGAAAAAAAGTCAAAATTTATTGCTAATTTAGTTAAAGTTGGAAATAAACAGGAAGCAGAAGATGTTATAAGTAAAATTAAGAAAAATTATCATGATGCTAGACATAATTGTGTTGCATATCGTGTTATTGAGGATGATATGATTATAGAAAAATCAAGTGATGATGGTGAACCATCTGGAACAGCTGGTGGGCCTATGTTAAACATATTGCAGAAAAACAATTTGTGTAATGTATTAGTTATTGTAACAAGGTATTTTGGGGGGATTTTGCTAGGAACAGGAGGATTAGTTAGAGCATATTCAGAAGCTACAACTAGAGCTATAGAAAATTCAGAGAGAGTTGAAATGGTTTATGGAGTGCAAATGCAGGCAAAAATTGAATATAGCGAGTATGAAAAATTTAAGTATTATTGCCAAAAAAATAATATAAAAATAGAAAGTTCGGAATATGGCCAAGATATTATTTGTAAAATTGAATTAGAAAATGACGTAAAAGAAAAATTAATAAATGATTTTACAACCAAAAATGTAATTTTGAAAGAATTAGATCAAATAAATAAAAAAATTATTGAAAAAAGTATAATAAAATAATGGTTTTATAAAAATAAATGGAAAAAATTTCCAATATGCTTGCACTTTATATAAATAGAATATATAATGCAACTGTAAGAAATTTACAATATATTTATTTACTAAAGAGTATATAGTAAAAACTTGCAGAAAATGGAGGGTGAGCATGAAAGATAAAATAACACTTTTAATTGCAGATGACAATCAAGATTTTAGCAAAACTCTTGCTGGATATTTGGAAAAGCAAGAAGATATGGAGGTTATAGGAATAGCTAAAGATGGGGTAGAAGCAGTTGATATGATTGCAAATACAATACCAGATATTGCATTGATTGATATTATTATGCCACATTTAGATGGAATTGGAGTTTTAGAAAAGGTTGGAAATTTAAATTTAAGAAAGAGGCCAACGTGTATAATGCTTTCTGCGGTTGGACAAGACAAGATTACGCAAAGAGCAATTTCTTTAGGTGCAGAATATTATGTTGTAAAACCTTTTGATATAGAGATATTAATCAACAGAATAAGACAAATTAAAAATTATGTTCCGACAAATAATGGTAATAGTTTTATTTCTAGGGAAATGAAGCAACAATATATTGCAATACCAGAAGATAAAAGAAAAGAAAAGAAAAATTTGGAGGCATTGGTTACAAATATTATTCATGAAGTTGGAGTTCCTGCACATATAAAGGGATATCAGTATTTACGAGAGGCTATTATTATGGTGGTAAATGATATTGATGTTATTAATCAGATTACAAAAAGTTTGTATCCAGAAATAGCAAGTAAATATGCTACAACACCAAGTCGTGTAGAACGTGCAATCCGCCACGCA
>ULMM01003140.1_pt1 | contig 15252 bp, 9 predicted proteins | sample 1951661 | NCBI WGS metagenome assembly ULMM01 (sample SAMEA4835551, study PRJEB28245) | human gut metagenome | biome: gut microbiome; material: fecal sample | place: Denmark | collected 2008 | reverse complement strand
CACAGGCATTCAATCATTGGCTTAGAATGATAATGATGGAGATATTTGTACAACCAATACAATTAGTTATATACATAATATTTGTATACTCAGCAAGTGAAATAGCAAAAACAGTGCCAATAATAGGAATTATATTTATAATAGCACTAGATAATGGTGAAAAAATAATAAGAAAAGCACTAAAGATAGAAGGAGGACCACAACTAAAAGACATCAAATTAATGAGAAAGGGAAAATAAATACCTATGAAAAAAAGAAAAAAAGCAATTATAATTACAGTTATTGTAGTAATTATAATATCAATAGGTTTAATAAGCTATTATGTGTATAGATCAAAAGACAAAACACATATAAATGATTTCTCATCAATAAAGGAAATTGTACAGTACGACGGGCATCAATACATAAAAACAACAAAATCAAGTGAAACTGGATATGATAAAGATATTTATATAACTTTTAATAAGCCACCTATAAATGAAGATGGTACAACAAATAGAAATATATATGAAATATTAATAAGTCATATAGCAGGAAAACTAGATCCAGAAGATTTTAGAATTATAGACGAAAATAGAAATTTAATAATAAAAATAAAAGTTGAAAATAATCAGATAACTACTTATACAATAAATGGAGATTCAAAATACTGGGAGCATATAAAAACAAGCTATCAGATAGAAAATGAAAAAAAAGAATCAATAACCAATATAACGATTAAATCAAGTTTACTGAACAATATAATAAATCAAAATTGGATATACAACAATGTTAGACTAGGAAATAAACAGTCTACATCAAATAATTATGAAATCTATTATGACAATGGATATAAGATAAGAAAAATAGGTAGCAGAATTTATAACATAGTTTTTACATCAAAATATAAAAATGAAATAGCTGAGGGAATTACAACATCATCAAACATAAATGATATAGAGGCAATGTACGGAACACCTACATACTCAGATGTAAGTGAAAAAATATATGGCTACAAAACAAATAATTGTTACATATTCATAACTGATAAAGAAATTTCAGTATATCCTCTTGAACAATACAATGAAACAGAAAGTAGTAAATTCGCAAATTTAGTAACAAACTTAAATACAACAGGAGAATCAAATACATTTATAAACAAATTAACAGACTTATATTCTGATTATGAAACTTTTTACAAAACAGAAAATTATATAAACATCATATATCCATTAAGAGGATTTACAGTGACAATTGGAGCTAGTAAAAATAATGGAATAACATTATATAGTAACTTTGCAGGACAAGTCACAAATGACGTTTCAATAGACACAATAAAAAATGAAAAGAAAATACCTCAAAATGTATATACAAAATTTGATACTAATCTGGTATTTGAATCTGAAATAAGAAGAAAGACATCAGACGAAATATTGCGAAATCCGTATGATAACAATTGGATAATACAAACCGATACATACACTGTACAAAAGAATGATAATGAATATAATTTTTACTCAAGAGATAAAGAAAATATAGACTCGGCAATAACTGTAAATAATTTAACTAATATAGTAAGTTTTGACGAAGTAACATTTATATATGGTATAAAAAATAAAGGAATATATGCATACAATGCTCAAAAGATGCAGTTATCAGAATTAGTAACAGGTAATGATGAATTTAATATAACAAAATATGAAAACAACAAATTATATTATGATAACAAAGAAATTGACGTAAATTAAGTAAAAGGAGGAGTATATGAGAAAAAACATAGTAAAAAAGATAATATGCATATCAATAATAATAAGTTTAATATCAATATATACTCCTAAAAAAATATATGCAACAGATGATACACAAGTAACAGTAGAATCAGCAAGGCAACAGATCGTAAATTGGGCAGTTAATTTTGTAAATTCAGGAGAAGCACAAAAAAGTATATATCATTGTAAAGCTGGATACCAATCTGCAAGAGCAGCTACATATAATGGAGGATATCCACAAAGCTCATATCAATACGATTGCGTTGGATTTGTTAACTTTGCACTTCACCAATCACTTGGAATAGATTTTGCATCAGCAGCAAGTGGAGCAGGAGGATTTGTAACACCAAGTGGAGTAAAAGACACGTCGCACTTTTCTTCAGTTAGTATATCAAATGCACAACCAGGAGATATATTAATTGCATCATCACATGTTGCTATAATGGTTGCAGATGGGCAAATTGTTGATTGTATAGACTCAAATGGAGGAAGAGATAATTACGATACATCTGGAAATGCAGTAAAAATACGCTCAATAGCAAGTGAATCAAGATGGGCAACGTATACAACTGCAGCAAGACTTGTATCAGTAGATGGAGTAAATTTTTCACCTATAGATGGAGGAATATTTGTTCCAGATGGTGGTGATGATCAGAATGGAGATAGCGATGATGACGATGAAAGTGGGCAGGCAGTTGATTTAGATATAATCGCTAATTTATTTAAATATCAAGGAATGCCATCAGATGTTACATATAAACACCAAGAAGTAGATGGATTTAGATGGTTATTTAACTCAATAGGAGGTATATTAAATTACTTAGTCGGAGGATTAACATTCTTAATAAGAGCATCAATTATGGGATGGCTTGAAGTAATCCAAGATACAGTAAACAATGTATTACATATCGTAAACTAAAAATAACAATATAGAAAGGAGAATAGAATGAAAAAAGTACTAAAAAGAATTGCAATATTAATGTGCATATTATTAGCTATGAATTCTATTCTTCTTTTTAATAATGTACAGGCTGTAAGCGATGAAATAAAAGATGACAAAACCTATACAGCAAAAGTAAAAAATACAACAACGATGTCAGCGAGAGGGTCGCAAATACAGGTAACAGAAATAACACCTCAAGGTAAAACAGCTCCAATGGCATTAGTAGTAATGTGCCATGGATATACAGGAAATAGAAGAGGTGACGGAGACGCATTTATAACATTAGGAAAGAAACTTGCGGAAAATGGAATCGCAGCAATAACACTTGACTTTCCTGGTTGCGGAGATAGTACAGAAGCAAGTCAATATTATACAATAGGAAATATGAACTCAGATATATCAAGTGCAATCAATTACATGAAGAGTAATTACAATATTGCAGATGGAGAAATTGGAATCACTGGACATAGTATGGGAGGAAGACTTGCTGCAATAAATTCAAATAAAGCAAAAGCATTAGCTTTATGGGCACCAGCTAATGGAGAAGGATCAAATGCTTGTGATTTCTTAAGTAGAGGAAGTTTTAATTTTACTCCAGGTTCAAGCTTTAGAAGTGAGATGGAATCAAGTACTCCAAACTCTAATATATCATCATTTTCAGGACCATTATTAATTGCTTATGATAGTGCTGATACAGATGGAACAGGACCATTAAGTCCCGAAACTGTTTCAGGAACAAAGCAGGCTTTTGAAAATTCACCATCAACAAATAAAAAATGGTTAGACTATTCAGATAATCACAATTTTGACTCATCAAGATCAACATTAATAAACGAAACAGCAAATATGTTTGCAAAATATTTTGTTGGACATGAGATAAATGACACAAATAAATCAAAGATTTATACAATAGAAGATATCGTATTTAATAGAGTACCAATACTAGATGTAAATTTCTTCTCAGACAAAGCAGGAGGAGAAAGCATATCAGAAGGAAGCATAATATATAAGATAAGAAATGTTGTAGCGACATGGTATGTATCATTTAGAAATTTAGTAATAGTAGCATTAGCAATAATTCTAGTATACATAGGAATTAGATTAGCAATGTCAACAATTGCTGAAAGAAAAGCCAATTATAAAAGACTTATTATAGGTTGGCTAAAAGCTCTAATAATAGTAATGATAGTTCATTATTTAATGTACATAGTACTAACACTTAATAGTGACTTAGTACAACTAATCTCAGAAACATCAATAAATGCAAATGTTATAAATGGATATGGAGAAAACTCAATGTATGACACAATAAAAACAAGAGCATTAGATATACGTGCAGGAGTTGGAATTGGTTCATTTATTATATATATTGTATTATGGATGACATGGTTTAGATTCTTATGGGTATATACAAAAAGAATGTTTACAGTATTATTACTAGTTGTAATAGCACCATTTATAGGAGCAAAATATGCAATAGATAGTGCAAGTGGAAAGAAAGGCTCATCTTTTACTAGCTGGCTAACAGACTTCACAATGAATGTATTTTTACAGTCAGTACATGCACTTGTATATACAGTATTTATAAGTACAGTATTATCTTTATCACAACAATCAATAATGGGATATATATTATCATTAGTATTTATGAACTTTATGCTAAGTGCAGACGAAATCTTTAGAAACATATTTAACTTCAACAAATCAAAGTTAATGCAAGATGCTGCAAAGATACAAAATTTCAAAGACATAAAGAAAGAACTTGCAGGAGGCATATTTGCATTACAACTTGCAAAAGGAACTATAGGAGCAGCAAAAGGAGTAGGAGAATTTGCAGTTAATACAGGGAAAAATGCATATAAAGATTTAACAAAGTATAATCCTAATATTAAGAAAGATGTAACAGAATTTCAAAATAATACTGACAGATCAATAGAAGATTTTATCGTATCATTAAAAGAAAATCCAAATACAAAAAATCCAATAATAAAAGTAAAGAATGATATGTTAAAATCAGCAGAATATTCATTAAAGATAAGAAGACTATCAAGAAAAAAAGGAACATTAGGAATAAAAGCAAAGAAATTAAAAAAGAAACAAGCATCATTAAAAAAGAAAAAATACACAAGTAACTTTAAAATTATAAAAACAACAGCAACTGGAATGGGAAGTATTTTCTTAGCAGTACCATTAACAGTAGTAAATACAACAGCTGGAATGGCAATGCTAACTTCAGGAATAAATACAATGAGAAAAATACCTTCAAAGAAAGACTACTCAAGAAAGCCAATAAAAGGTGCTAAATCTATACCAACAAAAGTATGGAGAAAAGTAACAATGGCTGATACAAGATACGCAAGAGATGAAGAAAAGAAGAAGTATATTAAAAAGAGAGATAAGCTATACAATGCAATTGACAATTTAAATCAAATAAATGAACAAGAAGAAGAAATTAAGCAAGAGTTAAATACAATAAAATCAAGTCCTACAGTTAACTTAAAAGACATAGGAGAATATAAAGAAACAGCATCAGTACTTTTAGTTGAAGCTAGTTCATCAAGAATAGACGAAATAATAGAAAACTACATAGAGGAAAATAATATAGATAAACTTGATAAATCTTCAATTGATGGTATAATAGAAGAAATAGTTGATAAAATTGGAGACAATATGAAACTTAGCCAAAGTGCTAAAGAAAATATTATAAGCAGAGCAAAATCATCAATTTTACAAATAAATCAAAAACGCAAAAAGAGAGAACAACAAAATATGAATTTTGGCGGCACACAAGATAATGAAATAACATTTTCAAATGATGATATAAGAAAAAGTATTCAAAGAAGTGGCGTAGATTCTATGATAAAAAAAGAATTTAGAAAAACAACTAATAAGATGTTTGAATTAGATACTAAGATAGATAAGCTAGAAGACCTAGCTGACACAAATTACAGCCACTCAAATAAATTTTTAAGAAACCTATAACAAGAGGTGAGAAATGATAAAACAAAAACTAAAAAAAATATTGATAATAATGACAATCATAATATTAGCAATAAGTACCCAGCAAGTAAATGCAGAGACATTTGAAAATAATGAAATAGAAAGTACATACACTTTAGCACAAATCGAGGCCAAAGGTGGCACAAGTGCAGGAGATGCAGTTGCAGGATCAATTGGATGGTTGCTTGATGGGGCAGCTGGAGTTGTATTTAAGATATTTCAAGTAATACCTCTATTAATTGCAAGAGTAATGATGTCAGTAATTTCACTAGCTATAAATGGAACTGAAGGTGTTGTTTCAGGAATGTCAATAGATAAAGTATTATTTAATGATATTCCGCTGTTAGGAATAAACTTCTTTGAAACAGCAGAAAATGGATATAATGTAGCAGTTATAAATGATTTAAGAGAAAATATTGCAGCATGGTATGTATCAATAAGAAATCTAGCAATAGTTATATTAGCAATAATGGCTGTATATGTTGGAATTAGAATGGCAATCTCAACAGTAGCAGAAGATAAAGCAAAATATAAACAAATGTTAGTAGATTGGTTAGTAAGTTTAGCATTATTATTTGTATTACATTATATAATGATTTTTATAATAAACTTAAATAACTCAATGGTTGATTTACTAAGAACAGTTAGAGATAATTCAATAACATCAAATGGAGCTACATCAGTATTAGATGAGATATTTGAAGAAGCATTAAAAAGTATATCATTTATAAAACAATTATCACTTACATTTATCTATTTCATGTTATGTGTAATGACTTTTATGTTCTTTATTACATATGTAAAACGTATGGTAACAATAGCATTTTTAATAATGATATCACCAATAATTACAGTTACATATTCAATAGATAGAATGGGAGACGGAAAATCACAAGCATTAAATACATGGTTAAAAGAATTTATATACAATATATTATTACAACCATTCCAGTGCATAATTTATCTTGCACTAGTACAAACATCGGTAAATGCACTAGCAAAGAATTCAACAAATTTGGGCGAAGCAATTATATGTATAGTAATGATATTATTCTTATATCAAGCAGAAGATCTAGTTAAACATATATTCCACTTCGAATCAAAGAGTGTGGCAAATACAATAGCACAAGCAGCTATTGTGTCATCAGCAGTTGGACTAGTTGGAAAGGCAGCAGGAAGTAAGGCAAAGGGAGGATCAAACAATACGGGAGGAAGAAGACAACCACGTCAAGCAAACCAAAATCCAAATCAAAATCCAAATCCAAATCCAAACCCAAACCCAAACCCAAATCCAAACCCAAATCCAAACCCAAACCCAAACCCAAATCCAAACCCAAACCCAAATCCAAATCCAAATCCAAACCCAAATCCAAATCCAAACCCAAATCCAAATCCGAACCCAAATCCGAACCCAAATCGACAAAATCCAACGATTCGTGGAGCGGTTGGAAGCGTAGTTGGAGGATTTGTACGTAATGCAGCAAAGACAGGATTAAATGAAATGAGAAAATTACCAAAAGAATTATTCTTTACTGCAGCAGGAGCTGCAACAGGTAACTTATCAGCAGCAATAACAGGATTCCAAACTGGAAGAAGTAGTATAGAACAGAAAATGAGCCAAGAGGCAGAAGAAGATGCACAAAATGAATTTGCAAGAAAATACAATGACATTGTTGATGCAAATGGACAAGACATATATTCAGGAAGACCGGCATCATGGGTACGTCAACATACAAAAGATATGCTTAATGGTGATGTGGATCCAGAAGCATATGAACAAAGTTATTATGAAGCAGCATTAAAAATGAAAGACTTTTACAAAGATCAAATGGGACTTTCAGATGATGATGCAATATCAAAAGTAGAAAGCAATGTTGCAGGTGTACAATCAGGATCAATTGGTGAAGTACCAAGAAGCATTAGAAGAAGATTTACAAAGGCGGCAGGACAAAGATTTGCTGATTTAGCAGCACAACAAAGAGCACGAAGACATAACAATAACCCAAATCCATAATTATAATAAAAGAAGGGAGGTGTGTGCAGTTTGAATGATAATGAAAATGACGATAGCAATCTAAGTACGGTAGGACAAGAAGAAAGAAACAAAAAAGAAAATAAACCAACAGTGGCAGAAAAAGCAGATAAAACAATAGAAAAAGGCAAAAAAATTGCTGATGCAGCAAAAAGCAAGAAAGGTCAAGCTGTTATAAAATTTATAGCTGCACACGCTGTTCCGATATTAATTATAATTGGTATAATATTATTAGTATTTTTAATTATAGGATTAGTATTTTTTATAGGGAAAATGCCAGGACTATTTATTGAAAATATAAAAGAATATAGCAATAAAATATGGACGAATGTAAGTGGATTCTTTACAGGGGATACAATAAGTCCAGGAGTAACAGACGAAGATCAACTGGCATTAGCAGAAAGAATCCAGAAGATGGGATATGACATTGTAGGATATGGCTTTGGAGATGCACAGTATATATATGATGATACAAGTGAAGGAAAAGAAATGGATGGAGTAACAAATGGACAGATAAAATCCATTACTTCATTAGCTGACTCCAGAGACTATCTTAAAGCATACATAGCACAAAGTGAAGCAACATATACATTAGCAAATTGGAATGTAAAAGGATTCTTCGCATCAATATGGAATGGAATAAATTCATTAGGAGAAGATAGCCGTGATGCAAAAGCGTATTCACGAGGACTTATAAATGTAAATCAACAACATTCAATAAATGGATTAAAAATTGGAATTGATAGAACAAATAGAAGATTAATGATGGAATACACTAGAATGCAGATATTTGCTTGGTCAATAAAAGACACATATTATTTTGATATGTCAAACTGGACAGCTAGATATGGAAAACCGCTTGAATTATTCTTATCATTACATTTATCAACAATGATGCCAGACTTAGCGTATGACTTTGCAGTAGAAGATTGCTTTAATACAAAAGTAAATATTGATTTGCAAGCAGTAAAAGCAACATACAAAGTAATTTATACAAACGAAAACGGAGAAGAAAAAAATCAAAACGACATATTAAAACTATATTTAAAAACAGTATATGGACTAAATGATACTGAAATAAAAAGATTTGAAGATGCAGGTAAGTTAGAACAGGCGTATGAAACAATAAAAAATAATATTGGTCTTATTACTGATAGCTATTTTGGAATGTATGAAGGCTGCTCAATAGATTTGACAGGAAATCATAACAAATATAAAGGATTTAACCTTGCAAATGTTGAGAAATCAGTATTAGGACAAGAATATAGTGTATTTAATGTAACAAAGACAGAAGAAGTAGAGATACAAGTTCATGGTGAATCAGATTCATCAATAAAGCCTAGTGAGGGACAGGTAGCAGCTAATACAAACAATACAAACAATACAAACAATACCAATGAAAGTAGTAGTACAACCACAAAAAGAAAACGTACAATACAAACAAAAGAAGGAAAAAGAGTTAGAGTAAGAGATATAACAGCAGATGCAGATGCTATACAAGCAGATTTTAATGGCACAGGATTTGAGGGATTAAACCCTGCTCAACTAGAAGAACTTATAAGTTTGATTTTAGCAGGAAAAAAGAAAAATGATACATATCTACCTAGAATTTCAAGTGTAACTAACCATTGGTATTATGACACAATAACATTTAGTTATGGTCAAGCTAAAAGAGCAAAAAAGAAAATTAGTTATACGCCAGAAGAAGGCAAAGCATTAGCAAGTTTACCAGAAGGAAGCTTAATATTAGATACAACATTTAGAGCAAATGATGGATCAAGCGGAGTATATTATCAATTAACAGAACCAGAAGCAGACGGACCAAATGAAGCAATAGTAGCATTATTTAAAGGTGGAAGTGGAACATTTAATGGAGTATCATACAGCTTTGATGGAAAATATTATAGATATGACGGAACTAGAGACACAGCATTTAAAATAGCAAACGCAAAAGCGGTAGATGAAAATGGAGCAGGATCAGAATTTACATTTTTAGGAGAAACATATACAGCAGTAGATCCTAATAGCAATGATGAGATTTTTGTAGAAAAGCAACCAGTAACATTTGCAACAGGAGATGAAGACGGAAATAAATCATACACAGATGCTTATAATGCATTTTCAATATTAGAAAACACACATACAGAAGAAGCTGAAACAGTATATAGAAACTTTAGAGACTTATTAGTAAACTTAAATTATTTTTCTAAAGAAGATTTTATGAAACCATTAACACAAGTACTATTATGGCCAGTAAAAGATGTAAAACCAGCTAATTTAACCAACAAAGAAGAAGCAAATACAGAAGGAATAGAAAAAGACGTAAATAACTATGGTTTAATATTAAGAAATGGAAAAGCATTCAAAGCTGGAGATGAAATAATTGCACCAGGAGATGCAACAGTAGAAAGCATAGAAGATGGTAAAATAAAATTAAAATTCAAATCATTATCACAAGATGTAGCAGAAAGCTTAGGATTAGAATTTGGAAGTGATTACAAATCAGTTGATTATGACATAATCCTAGATATGGAAATGACTATATCAGGAATAAATCCAAATATATCTGCTGGAAGTACAATAAATAGAGGAGATACACTAGGGACAGCAACAGGCGAAGACATAAAAATAATTATGTACAATACAGATAAATCATTAGTAGAAAATATTGAAGATTATATGTATCCATCATATAAAGGAACTAAAGAAGACGACTTTGGACAAGGTGGAGGATCTAGCTCAGATGCTATATCAGGATCTGATTCAGACTCTAGTTCTTCTGGAAGTAGCAGTAGTTCATCATATTATAACCCAGACTATGATTTGGGAGTATTAGGAAATACTGAACAACAAGTATATAGCTATTTAACAAGTAACGGCCTAACAAAAGCAGGAGCCTGTGCTGTAATGGGATGCATTAGAGCTGAAAGTGGATTTAATCCAGGAGCAACAAACAGAAGTGATGGAGGATATGGTTTATTACAATGGACATATTCAAGAAAAACAAACTTGCAGAACTGGTGCAACCAAAATTCAAAAGACTATTCATCAGTTGAAGGACAAATGGCATTCTTTATACATGAATTACAATCAAGTTATTCTAAAGGAAATGGATATAAATATCCGGTATATGAGACATTAACACAAAGCACAGATGTAACAGAATGTTTGGAAATGTTTTTCTGCCATGCAGAAGCAGGATACAATGTAACAATAACAGATTCAGGAGAATATGCAGCAGGAACTGGCTCGACAGCCAAATTATTTGGAACAAGAAAAACGTATGCAACAGCGTATGAAAGAGAATTTTAAAATAAAAACAACTAATCTATTAAAAAATAGACTAGTTGTTTTTTATATAGTATGATATAATAAAATTACAAAATAAAAAACAGAAGGTAAAAATATGAAAAAAGTTCTTATAAGTATAATAATTATATTAACAATTTTATTAATTGGACAAGGGATATACTATTCTTTAGATATAAAGGAAGAAAACATAAACGAGAGCAGAGAAAACAGTATAAGTAATACAATGCGAATATTTAATGATGTAAATACAGTAGAAAAAATAGAAAATGTTATAGTACCAGATGGAATGGATGAATTCATAAAGAAATATAGTGGAAGTCAGAAAATAATACCACTTGAAAAAAACTTTTATGAATTTATATATACAACAGTTCCAAATATATATGGAACAACGATAAAACTAAGTAATAATAAAATAGCACAGTTATATGATTTGAATAAAGAAAAAATAAATAATATGAACATATATTCATCTGATGACTTTTATAATATAACTAATCAAATAAGGCTAGTCGGAAATAAAGCAACATTATCTAAATCAGTCATAGATATGACAACGTATAAAGCAGATGACAATAATATTAGTGTCAATGTAAAATTCACATATTCAAACAATACAGAGATAACAATAAAAGTATACTATGCAGTAAAAGAAAATGTGACACCTGCAATAAGTTTTGCAAAACCAGAGTAAATGACGAAAGGAAAATGATATGAACGAAAAAGAAAAACTTATAAATATATTATTAGCAATAGCGATTCTTATCTTAATAGCTCTAAACATAAGTTTATTTATAACGCATAATTCACATTTATCAGCAGAAAAGAATGTAACAGCTACTAATAATATAGAATTAGATTTAAATAATAGAACACCAACAACAGAGAAACAAGATGAGCAAAATAGAAGAGAAAAATTAGCATCATATACAGAAAGACAAAGGATACAAACATATTTCGGAGAATATATATCATTTGTTGAATCACAAAAATATGAGAAAGCTTATAACCTTCTATATGATAGCTTTAAAGAGAATTATTTCCCAACATTAGAATCATTTACTGAATATGCAAAAGCTAATTATTCAAATGAAATGAGTGTTAAATATAATGATATTGAAAGAGAAGGAGAATTATATATATTAAAAGTAAACCTTATTAATATAGCGAATAATCAAGCTTCAAATGAAGCACAAGTCGTAATAAAAGAAAGCGATATAGATGATTTTAAAATATCATTTGAAGTAAATCAATAATATAAGAAAAGGAGAAGGCTAATGAAATTTAGTGACAGAATAATAACTGCTATACGACATTTTCTACAAAAATATTGGCTCATAATAGTAGCAGTTGCAGTAATATGGATAGGAATAATATTATTAAATAATTATTTAAAAAATAAACCTAAAGAAGTAACACTAAAAAATACATTAACACAAGACACACCGGTAATAAATAAGGATGCAACTGTACCTAAAAACGAGGTGGATGAAGTAAAAAACATAATAAATAATTTTTTCAACTATTGCAATGACAAAAAATATGAACAAGCATATAGATTGCTAACAGATGATTGTAAGAACTATATGTATGGCGGAAGCATAGACGAGTTCCAAGAATATGTTGATGGAATATATACAAAAAAGAAAATATATAATATTCAGAATTATTCAAATGTTGGAACAACATATATTTATAACATACGTATATTAGATGATATAATGTCAACAGGCACAACAGGAGGGTATGAGACATATCAAGAAAAAATTGCTGTAATAAACGACAATGGTGAGATGAAAATATCAAATCAAGGTTATATTGGAAAAAGCACATTTAGCAATGTGGTTGGAGAAGACGAATATTTAAAAGTAAAAGTATTATCTAAAAATATGAGCTACACAAGAGAAGAATACATGGTAGAAATTAAAAACAAAACAGACGGATATATTCTAGTAGGAAATGGAGCTACAGCAAATGAAATAACACTAAATCTAGGAGATCAGACTAGACAGGCACTAGACCTATCCAATAATGAAGTAATACTTGCACCAGGTTCAAGCAAAATATACTATTTATTATTTGACAAATATGTTGATGATGGAAAAACACCAACAGAATTAAACTTAAATTTGATAAGAGTATATGGCAATAATAAAGAAAACGCTGATAACGGAAAAACAGAAGATGCTGCAAAAGCTTATAGCATGAATATACCATTAAAATAAAATCATAAAAATCATCTAACAACATATAATTTGTTAGGTGATTTTTTATGATGAAAAAATATAAGATTCAAGCTTTAGCGATATGTTTAATACTTTTAACAACATTATTTGCCCCTAATATAAGCTTTGCAGATGATGAAAACGAAACTGAAAACAATATTGAAGATGTAATAAAAGAGTTACAAACAGAAAGTTTGCAAACAAGTACAAATACAGAAAAGTTACAATTAAATTCGAGAAGATATGTCGTATATGATAGGAATACACGGATTAAGTATATATGGAAAAGATGAAAACAAACAAACCGCAATGGCATCAACAACCAAAATAATGACTGCAATAGTAGTACTAGAAAATTGTAAAGATTTATCAGAAATAGTAACTATTGATTCAAAAGCTGCTGGAACAGGAGGATCAAGACTAGGACTAAAAAAAGATGATAAAATTACAGTAGAAGGATTACTATACGGTTTATTAATGAGGTCAGGAAATGATGCAGCAGTTGCACTAGCAGAATATATAGCAGGCAGCAAAGAAGAATTTGCAAAACTTATGAACAATAAAGCACATGAACTTGGATTAAAAAATACAAACTTTGTGACACCTCATGGGTTAGATGATCCTAAGCACTATACAACAGCGTATGAATTAGCACAAATAGCAGATTATGCTTTGAAAAATGATAAATTCGCTCAAATAGTAAAAACGCAATATGCAACTATTAATATAAATGGATATTCAAAAGAATTAAAAAACACAAATGAACTACTTTTAGGAAATATAGAAGGTGTATATGGAGTAAAAACAGGCTTTACAAATAATGCTGGTAGATGCTTAGTAACAGCTGTAAAAAGAAAGAATATGGACTTAATAATTGTAGTACTGGGTGCAGATACAAGAAAAGATAGAGCAAAAGATTCATTAAAATTAATAAATTATATATATCAAAATTATAGAGTAGAAAATATAGAAGAACAAATACAAAAACAATTTGATTTATGGAATGAAATAAACAAAAATAGAATATACATATACAAAGGAACAAAGTCAATAGAACTTGAATTAGGAAAAATAAAATATGAAAAAATTATAACAAATAAACAAATAACAATAGAGATAAATTCATTAAATTATTTAGAAGCTCCAGTAGAAAAGGGAACAGTAATAGGAAATCTAATTGTGAAAAATGGTGGAGAGATAGTGGAAACAATAGATATAAAAACAGCACATGAGATAAGAAGGAAAGGAATATTTGACTATTTAGAAATGTTTGCAAAAATAATCACCCAATAATTAGAATTTTTATATCAAAATTTAAAACTAAGGGTTGACAAGAAACAAAAAATTTGATAACATAGTAATTGCTTTTGATTGGAAGCAGTTACATGCGGGAATAGCTCAGTTGATAGAGCGTCGCCTTGCCAAGGCGAAGGTCACGGGTTTGAGCCCCGCTTCCCGCTCCACTTAAAGGCTTTTATTATATAAAAGTATATTACCAGATAAACTCGCGGAAGTAGTTTAGTGGTAGAATGCAACCTTCCCAAGGTTAAAATGCGAGTTCGATTCTCGTCTTCCGCTCCAAAACTTAATAAATATGGCGCCTTAGCCAAGCGGTAAGGCACGAGTCTGCAAAACTCTGATGATCGGTCCGACTCCGATAGGCGCCTCCAAAAATATAATAAAAACGTTGACTTTTCAACGTTTTTTATTTTTGTTATATAAATTTACTTGTTACCATACATCCCTAGTAATAGGGCGTGTTCACTTTCAAAGTTATTTGAGTTTTTTGAGTACATCTTAAAACAAACCTAACACTTTTTAATTATAATAAATCTTTTTGATTGATTAATTTTATTACATTTTATATGATACAATGATAGGCAATAATAATTTGCAAAAGTTTGTAATGTTCACTTGTTTTTTTATAGAAAAATATTGTAATATAATTAACATAGGAAATGAGATAAAAGCAGATGTGGGTGTTACCTTTAA
>ULMM01028437.1_pt1 | contig 15605 bp, 15 predicted proteins | sample 1951661 | NCBI WGS metagenome assembly ULMM01 (sample SAMEA4835551, study PRJEB28245) | human gut metagenome | biome: gut microbiome; material: fecal sample | place: Denmark | collected 2008 | reverse complement strand
TCTTTCTTTAAAACCTACTACAAAGCCCTCTTCTAGTTTTTTTGCTCTTCCAAAAGGCACTAATACTTTTGTTCCTACATATATGTACTCCTCCATTTCTTTTGGTACTTTATAATCAAATGTTCTATTTAGCTTTTTGGCTGTCCTATTTATTATAATTTCTGCTATCATTATTTCTCCTTTTATCTTTATAATATTTTTTGAAAAAAAGCCGTAAATCTTACAGCTCTTCTTCAAAAATCCTATTAAATTCTGTCTCATTAATTTTTTCTTTTTCCAATAAAGTTTGTGCAATTATTTCCAATTTATCTCTATGCTCAATTAATAACTTTTGAGCTCTTTCGTATGCAGAATCAATAAGAAGTTTAACTTCTTGTCCAATTGCATCACCAATATTTTCACCAAAAAGTTGCATTTCATATGGTTCTTTGCCTTTAAAATCAATAGGACCTAACTTATCACTCATTCCATATTTTGTAACCATATCTCTTGCAATATTAGTAGCAACTTCTATATCATTTGAAGCACCTGTAGAAATATCATTTAATACTAATTTTTCTGCTGCTCTTCCACCTAATAAAGCAGTTAATCTCTCTTGCATTTCCGTTTTAGATATATAATATTTATCTTCATCACTTTTATACATTGTATATCCACCAGCAACACCTCTTGGTATTATTGATACCTCTTTTACATTTGATTGTGTTGATAAATATCTTCCTACAACAGCATGTCCAGCTTCATGATATGCAGTTAATTTCTTATCTTTGTCTGATATTACTCTTTCCTTTTTCTCTAGCCCTACTGTTACCTTTTTAACAGCTTCTTCTATATCATCATTTTCTATTTCTTCATGTTTATTTATTGTTGCTATAATTGCTGCTTCATTTAAGATATTCGCAAGTTCTGCACCTGTAAATCCAGCTGTATCTTCTGCTATACTTTCTAAATTAACATTATCAGAAATTTTCTTATCTTTTGCATGTATTTTTAAAATTTCCAATCTTCCTCTAATATCTGGTGATGGTATTGTTATTTGTCTATCAAATCTTCCTGGTCTTAATAATGCTTTATCTAACATTTCTGGTCTGTTAGTTGCAGCCAATACTATAATTGTTTCTTCTGAACTAAATCCATCCATCTCAACCAAAAGTTGATTTAGTGTTTGATTATTTTCTGATTCTCCACCACTATTTCCTGTTCTTCTTGCTCCTATTGCATCTATTTCATCTATAAACACTATACATGGTGATAATTTTCTAGCTTTTTCAAACAATTTTCTAACTCTTGAAGCTCCCAAACCAACAAACATTTCTACAAATTCAGAACCACTCATTGATATAAATGGAACATTTGCTTCTCCAGCTATTGCCTTAGCAATTAATGTTTTTCCTGTTCCAGGTTTACCATAAAGCAATACACCTTTGGGAATTTTTGCCCCCATTTTTGTAAATTTTTCTGGAGTTTTTAGAAAATCTACTATTTCTATTAATTCTTCTTTTTCTTCATCTAATCCAGCTACATCTTTAAACCTTATTTTTGTTTTTCTTTCTGTATCCTCATAGACTTTTCCCTTTTCTCCACCTAATCCCTGCATTTTATAAATCATTACAAATAATGCAATCATAATTAATGTCGGAAAAAAGTTAATTAATACTGCTAAAAATTGAGTAAATCCATTTTTAGGTTTTTGAATTAATTCTATTTGATTTCCCTCTGCAACTTTTTGTTGCACCAATGTTATAAAAGCCTCAGTATTTGGAACAATTGTATTCTTTTCTTTTTCTTCATCTTTTATTTTTACTTTTATTGATGTACTTCCTACTGTCATTTCAACCTTTTCTACTTTTCCATCACTCATTTGCTTTATTAAATCTGTATATGCTAATTCATTATCTTTTTTATCATCTTTATTTTTTATTAAAAATGTAGTACATATTATAGCCACAATTAATATCATAAATAATATTGTTAAACCAATTAATATTTTTCTGTCGTTTTTATTGTTATCATCTTGATTTTTTTTCATATTTTAATTTATACCTCCCTAAATTGCATAAATTTCTTGGAAAAGATTTATTTACGCATTAGTACTTTCAGGAGTAGGTCCTCCCTCACCTTCATCTTTTTTCTTCTTTTCCTTTTCTTCCTTTTTTTCATCATCTTCTGGTTCTTCTGGTTTTTCTTCCTTATCTTTTTCTTCCATCTCTTTTTTTACTTCTTTTTGTACTTCTATAATTTTTGTTAATTCTACTTGTTTTTTTAATAAGTCATCTTTTATTATAAAAATCGCTGCAAATAAATATATTGTAGCTACTGATATATACATAACTTCAAAATATTGTATACTAAAATTCATAAACAATCTACATACAATATATATAATATTTAATATTGTTGATAATGTTATTGCATACACTGCCATATTAAATATAGCAGCATAACGTATTTTTACTTTAGCAAATAAACTTGCAAAATATCCAAATATACTGCACATAAGTACATACATCAAAGTATTTAAGAAATACATTGAAAATGCATAAATAAATATTGTTATAAATACACTAATATATAAACTTGCCATCTGAGTACCCCTAGCATATTTAACTACCCCATTTTTATCAAAATTTGTAAATCCCATCTGATTCAAAACATTGCTATATTCATATGCAGCAGTTCCCATAATTGCTTCATTTTTTATAATTATCCTATCTTTTAATATTATTACACCATTTCCATTTTGCTCTATTTCTTGATTATAATTGCTAATATTCTCTTCTTGTTCTGTATCTATTTTAGTATCTACTATTACCTTTCCTATATAATCATTTTCATATTTTAAAGCTTCATCTGCTTTTACATCCAAAATTCCATCTTGATAAGAAAAATCAGGAAAACTTGTTTCTACGAAATCAACTGCTTGTTTTACAATTTGATTTGTTTTTATAATCAAACATACACATATAACAATTGTCAAAACAGCAACAATCTTTGCCAAATAACCAATTGCTCTTGGTACACCTTCTACTGCCAATTCCGGATATTTTTCCACATTAAAAATAGATAGTTTTACCTTTTTAAAAAATCCCTTTTTTAAGTCTAGTTTTTCTTCTTGATTATTTTTCTGATTTAGATTCTCACCCATCTATATCATTCCCTTCTAATGATAATGTTTTTATTTATATTCTCTTTTTACATCACTATTTACCAATGTTGTATTTACATCAAAAACTGCTTTATCTCCAATATTTACATCTTTCCCTGTAATATCTACTGTTACATGAAATGTTCCTATTCTTCCTAATATTTCGCACCTTTGATTATTTATGAATACACTATGATTTTGTTTTTTGAACATATCTTTTAGATCTCTTACAACATATCTTATTTTATCAACTGTTCTAAACATATCTCTTCCCACTTGAACATCAACACCATTTATATATCCACATGGAATAATTGCAACTCTGGTGCTTTTTTTAGTTTTATATGCATTAGAATAACCGACATTAAATTTTTCTGGCAATTCTTTTATTTCTGTTACTTGTGATTCTAGTTTTGCTACCTTTTTTAGTCCAATATTATTTTGAAACGCCAACTTCCCAATAAATGCTGAACCTACTCTTACTGCATTTAAATGCATTTCTGGAAATTTTATAAATGCTGAAGAATTACATACATGTAACATCCCTGTTTCTATATTATTCATTTTTAATACTTCTATACAATCAATATATCTTTTAAACTGTAATTTTGTATATTTCTCATCATAATATGAGTTAGAAAAATGTGTAAATGTTCCTTGTATCTCAACATTTTTTTGTTCTTGTATTTTTTTTAAGCTTTCTACCATAAATTCTCTATTTATATATACAAAACCATATCTTCCAAAACCTGTATCAATTTTTATATGTGCTTTTATTTTCTGTTCCGGACACTCAGTTGCAATTTTGCAAACAACATCAGCAGCTTCTTTTGAACCTATTGTTATTATTACATTATTTTTTATTAATAATTCTACCTCTTCTTTTATCGCTGTTGATGATAGCATTAATAATTGTTGTGTAAAACCTAATTTTCTAAATTCTATTGCTTCTTGTACTGTTGAAACAGCAAAAAAATCCAAACCTTGATTTACCATAAATTCAGTATATTGTTTTAAATCTAATCCATATGCATTAGATTTTACTACTACAATTATTTTTACCGGTCTACCATTATCATCTGGTAAATTTATTTTTGCATGTTCTTTAATTTTTTGTACATTTTGTAATAAATCTTCTTTATTGATTACTAGTTTGTTCATTTGAACTCCTTTACTTTGTTTTTTTGCCATTTTTCAAATTCATTTTTATTTGCCTTAAATTTCTAAATAGCTTTTCTGAAATTTTATATAATTTATATGTAAATGGTTTGTATGGAATGTAAATTTCTCCTAAAAATTCTGTAAATTTACCTCCAAATCCTTTTTTAAATCTATATAATCCATATTGTGGATGTGTTTCATCTACTACTCCTGATACTCCACGGAAATCATATATATCATCATGTCTAGCTATCGCCATTTTTATCATTTCCCATTGCAATAAATAGTTTGGCATCAAATTTCTATGCTCATTACTACTTGCTCCATATAAATACCATGTTTTATTACCATAAAAAATAGGTATTACTCCTGATATTGGTTTTCCTTCATAATATGCCATTAAAACTTTCATATGATCTGGTGCTAAGTTATCATACATTTTTTCAAAATATTCTAATGGCCTTATTATAAATCCGTCTCTTGCTCCTGTTTCCATCATTATTCTGTGGAAGTCTTTTAAGTCTTCTCTTGTTCCTTCTTTTACTGTTACTCCTTTTCTTCCTGCTAAACGTATATTATATCTCCATTTTTGGTGAAATCCTGCCATTACTTCTTCTTCTGTTTTTCCCTTAATATCTAATCTAAATACATATCTTGGTTGTATTTCGTCCATAAAGTCTTTTGCATCATCTTTTATATGATACCCTAAATTTGTTACAATATCCCTAAATACTTGATCATCACTTTCCACATCTGGCTCTATTCTTAATACTATTGCTTTGTATTTTTTTGCTAGCTCTTTTGCTCCATCAGTTAGTTGTTTTAATATTGCTAAATCATGTACATCACATACTGGCCCTCTTGGTGCATACATTATGTTTCCAAATATTGGTATTTTTCTAATCCACACACATAGTGAACCTATTATATTTTTTTCCTCATCTTCTGCTGATATAACTTCTGGTATCCAATTTGGTTTTTTTACCTCTGCCCATTCCAATGATTGCTGAAAATTGCATCTTTCATTTTCTTCTAAAAATCTTTTATACTGCTTTTTCGATTCATCGTCTGTTACAAATCTCATTCTTTTATTTCATTCCTTCCTTGATCTTATAAAGTTATAATTGAAAAATTTTTCAATCTTTTGCTTTCTTTTTATATTATTTACAACATATTTGTATTTTACACCATATAAGGATTTTTTACAAGTATTTGCCTTGATTTTTTCCTTGACTTTTATTTTTTATCATTGTATAATAATTTTACATGGGGGTGTAATGGTTTCGACATATTACTAGAAGTATAGATAGCAAGTAGTGGATTCTCGTTGGCCACTTAAAAAACGAGAAATTTAAATATAAATGCAGATAATAATAGAGAATTTGCTTTAGCTGCCTAGTCGCAGTTACGCTTTACCTTTAGGCCTACACTATTGGATAAAGTGTCATCTTTGTAGGAAACAAAACTGCTTTTGCTCCTAAAGCAGCAGGTATTTTAAAGAGCTATAGTTTTTCTTATTTTGTTTGTTAAAAAAGTAAAATCGAATTTAAATAACAAACTAAACTTGTAGAAGTCTATATGGAAGGTATTATGGACAGGAGTTCGACTCTCCTCATCTCCACCATATAATTATTATAAAATTTTCCAAAATGTATTTACAATTTTTATTCTTTATAGTATCATTAAATTATAAGATAAAAATATAAGGAGTGTTATTTATGAACGTATTAGAAAAATTAAAACAAACTATTAATAAAATAAAGGAGATTTTTTCAAAAAAGGATCAAGTAAAACTTTTAGAAGAGCCTAGTCAAACCACAGTAACAAATGGTTTTGATAAAGTATGGAAAGAAAAATTGCAAATATCAGAAACACCTAAAGATAGATTCAAAGCTCTTTTAAGTGAAAGAGGTGTATCACTAAGTAATGCAGTTATAAATGCTATGTATAATGACATTTTTGACAAAAATGAACAAATAGCTTCTATTTCATATGAAGATAAGGATAGAATAAAAAAGATTAATAATATTATGAATAAAAAATTAGACAGTTTTACAATAAACGGAAATGAAATTACAACTGATACACTACAAAAAGCAAATGAAAAAGGCGATATTATTCAAATGTCACAAAACACTTATTCAGAAAATAGCATTATAAAAAGACAAAATAGTATCTCAGGATTAAATTATTATAATGATGGATCTCATTCAGAATACTCTTGCATAAGTTCTGAAGAAATGACCAAATATGACCCTAAAACAAATGATCAAATTGAAGTATCAAATATAATAAAAGAACAAAAACATAAAGCCAGTCATAATGATGTAATGCCCGATTCTTTTAATAGTACTGGTTTTCACACAAAAAGTCACGTAGTTACAGCTAGAGATACAAGAAATAGAAATATAATTATACAAAAAGTTCTTGATGAAAAAGGAACTATAATTGACCAAAAAACAGAAAACTTAAATCCACGTTATGCTAATTCTCAAGAATTACCAAAAGATGAGTTTAATTTCAATAATCAAACAGATCAAGAACAGGAAGATGATATAATAAAATAAGATATATAAATCACAAAATATATCAAAAAGCACTACATTTGTTAGTGCTTTTTAATATATATTCTTAAAAATCTCTTTTTCTTTTTATATTTTGTTTAATCTCATTTATACTATCATTTATATATTGCGTAGCCTTTTCGTCATAAATATACTTTCCATCAATTTTTTTAACGACATCTCCCAATTTCACATTTTGCAAAAACTCTTTTTCAAATGCAATATATTTACATTCTAAATTATTTTTATATTGTGCAACTTTATATCTATGATATTCATCATCATTTTCATATTTATCTGTAACAATAAATACTTCTCCATCACTTAAATCATTTTCTTGTTTACTAAAGTAATCTTGTAAAAATTGATTTTCTTCTCTATAAAATTCCATTTCTTCTTTTTCTGTTAATTGGATATCGTCTACTTGTGAATTTATTTTTTTATTCTGATTATTAATATTCTCCAATGTTTCACCTAATTCCATTATAAATTTTTTTATAAAATCGCTTTTTTTCAGTTTATCTTTTATTTTATTTAAACCTAAATTCAAATTTTTCCTCCTTATCAATTTTCTATCATTTTAGCTTTACCAGTGTTATAGTCAATTTCGAAATTATCTTGAACATTATATACAAATTTATTAAAAGCTATTCCTTCTTCTTCAACTGATTTTGCTTCTAATTCTACTCCTGTTGCTAATTTATTTTCACCATTATAAATAGGTGTTACTCTATATAAAACATGATAATCTTTACCCTGATTATTTTTGTTTTTTATCCAATTTGCAACTTTATTTTCATATTCAATCATAGCAGAATTCATTTGTGAAGTACCTGTAATTAAATTTTTTTTATTGTTATTTTCATTGCTTAATTGCCATGCTATTAAATGACATCTTTCATATAAATGTTTACTATTATTTTCTCCATATAAATATTGTACCCAACCTGTAGGCTTATATGAAAGACTTTCTCTTTTAATTCCTTCAGGTGGCATTGTATATTTACATACATTTGCAAAAGCAACTCCAGCCCTATCATATTCATCAAGATTTGAATAATATTCAAAATTTTCTGTACTTATATCTTTATCTTCAAAATACGGTATATCATTATTAATAGTAATTACAGTTTCTCCTGAATATTTTGGAATATCACTTATGTTTACATCAACTGTATCAGCTACTGAATTTTCTTTTATTACATTATTACTTATATTATTTTGTGGTAAATTCTGTCCAAATAAAACTAATAATGTTATAATAATTATCGTTACTATTAGTTGTTTTAAATCTATTTTTCTTTTGCTATTTTTCTTGTTACTCATATTTTTACATAATCCCTTCCTTAGTTTTCTTCCCATCAGCCATTTTATTATATAATTTTTTTATAAATTGTCAAGTATATTTTTTATCTTCATATATTACTTATAGGTGATTATTTTGAGTATTGTTCCTACAAATGTTTTGTATAATTATGAACTTTTAAAAGAAAATATAAATTCATTACATAAAAAATATAATTTTTTAGATATCTCATCAATTGGTAATAGTATTCTAGGAAAAAATATTTATGCTATAAAACTTGGTTCCGGCATTAAGAAAGTTTTTTATTGTGGTAGCTTTCATGCTAATGAATGGATTACTTCTGTATTATTAATGTATTTTATTGAAAATTATTGCAATTGCTATATTTCAAATTCTTTTCTTTTTGGATATTCCATTCAAGAGTTATTCAATTCATCTTCAATTTATATTGTTCCAATGGTTAATCCTGACGGGGTAGATTTAGTTACTAAATCTTTAAATATAGAATATCCGTCATATAAAAATGCATTAAAAATATCAAAAAAATTTAACAATATTCCTTTTCCTCTCGGTTGGAAATCAAATATAACTGGTACAGACTTAAATTTACAATTTCCTGCCGGATGGGAAAATGCAAAAAAAATAAAATACAAACAAGGATTTACTCGGTCCTGCTCCACGAGACTTTGTAGGATTAAAACCACTTAATGAACCAGAAGCTTTATCAATATATAATTTTACTTTAAATAATAAATTTGATTTAGTTATTGCTTTACATTCACAAGGAAAAGAAATTTATTGGAACTTTCAAAATATAAATCCTCCTCAAGGATATGCCATAGGAAAAGAATTTGCAAAAGCTAGCAATTACTTGCTAACTGATGTTCCATTTAATTCGAGCTTTGCAGGTTACAAAGATTGGTTTATTCAAACTTACAAAAAGCCTGGATTCACCATAGAAGTTGGACTTGGTTTAAATCCTCTTCCAATTTCACAATTTGAGCAAATATATAACGATATTTTAGGAATTCTGATTTTAGGCTCAATCTTAGCTTAATTCCTCTAAACAAAAGCGGACATTAATAACATTATCACTTATTAGAACATTTTAAAATCCGCGTCTTTGTTCGCGCGCGAAATTTGCAAAGCAAATATCGCGGCATTGTTATATTTTATATTCTAGGAAGTTCGGAGAACTTTCCTAGAATATAAAAAAGCATAACATGACTTAACAATCATGCTATGCTTTTTTCTATGTTATAGATGCATTATAAATTTTAACAATTACATCATTTAATTTTTTATCAAATTCATCTTGTGATTGATTTGCATTTAAATCTTGTAATAAAGCTCTTGAAAAACTTGCTATCATTTTATTATTTTTAGAAAGTAACTCAACCGCTGTATCTACATCATATCCACCAGATAAAGCAACAATTCTAACAACACAAACATAATCATATAAATCTAAATAATGGTTTGCAACTGTTGGAATTGTAAACTTAAACATTATTTTATCATTACTATTCCATGTGTTTAATTTTTTCTTAATTTCTTCTTTTAAAATTTCTTCACATTTTTCTTTCTCAGGTGCATTTATATCAACTTCTGGTTCAATAATAGGAACTAAACCTGCATCACAAATTATCTTTGCAAATTCAAATTGTTGTTCTACAATAGCTTTTATACCATCAGCATTTGGCTCATATATTACAGATCTCATTTTTGTACCAAAAACATTTTTTTCTATAGCTTCTTCTAACTCTTTAGACAATTCAGGTATTTCTTTCATTAATTTAACACCATCTTTTTGCTCAGCTAAACCTTTGTCCACTTTTAAAAATGACACTATATTCTTTTCATTCCATAAGTAATCCGCTGTAAATTCACCATCTACTTTTGAAAGCATTGTTTTTTCAAACAAAATTGCTCCTATTATATGTTCATTTGTAAAAGATTTACTTGTAAATACTCTTTTTCTCATTTCATGAATCAAATCAAACATTTCCTCTTCAGTGCTATATGCACTTTCTGGAATCCCATATGCTTTTAGAGTTTTACTACTACTTCCGCCACTTTGATCTAACGCTGCTATAAATCCTTTCTTATTTTTTATAATTTCATACATTTTTTCATTCATTCTTCTTCCCTCTTTCTTTTGAAATATTACAATTCTGTAGTGATGTTTTTTGAGACCATCCCAAAAAACACACCAAACATCATCCTAAATATTTTATACTTGAGAGTATAAAATCTGCTAACATTGATATTGGCAAAATTATAACTATTATTTTTTGTATTTCATAACTTATTTTGTTTTTTGCTTTGTCTAATTTATTTTCTATAATCGGATGTATTTTTTCATTAAAAGTTAGTCCTATTATTCCCCATGCTACTGAATATGCTATACTTATCCTTCCATTTATGTTTCCTATGTCATTTGAATAATCCCACCATCTTAAATGAAATACCATTTCAAATATCCATGACACAGCATATTCAAATACAGAAAATATTAGCATGCTTATTAAAAATTCCTTGAATTTTTTTCCTTTAAATTTTTTTAAAACTAAGATTATTAATATAGCTCCAAATCCATATATTGGACATACTGGTCCATATAAGAATCCTCTTTTTACAAATCTTCCTAATACAAACAAAGCAAATATAGTCTCTAAAACCCATCCTAAAAACGAATATATAACAAAATATAATACTAATCTTTGTGCATCGTTTAATTGTTTTTTATAAACCACTATCCCGTTTCTCCATTTCATCCCCCAACAAAATAAATAACTCCGTACATTATATTAATATTTAATTTTGATTATTACATTATACTCGTATTTTTGTATTTGCTGGATATTCTCTTTCTTTTTTTAATTCTACATTTTCAGTTTTTTTATTTTCATTTATTACCAAATCTGGACTTTTACCTAAAGTTACAGTATCTTTCGTTATTGTGCATTTTTCTATTTTAGGATTTGATGGTATATCATACATAATGTCTCTCATTATTTCTTCAATTATAGAACGTAATCCTCTTGCTCCTGTTTTTCTTTCTATTGCCTTATCTACAATTGCTTCTAATGCTTCTCTTGTAAATTCTAGTTCTACACCATCTAGTTCCAACAACTTTTTATATTGTTTTACTAACGCATTTTTTGGTTCTGTTGCTATTTTTATTAATGCTTCTCTATCTAATTCTTCTAATGTTGCTATTATTGGCAGTCTGCCTATAAATTCCGGTATTAATCCAAATTTTAACAAGTCTTGTGGCAATAATTCTTTAAATACTTCATCTTTTTTTATTTCTTTTTTACTTTCAATCTTTGTTCCAAATCCTATTGATTTTTCACCTGTTCTATTTTTTATGATATTTTCTAAACCTTCAAATGCTCCTCCACATATAAATAATATGTTTTCAGTATTTATTTGTATTAGCTCTTGGTTTGGATGTTTTCTTCCTCCTTGTGGTGGTACAGATGCTATTGTTCCTTCTATTATTTTTAATAAAGCTTGTTGCACTCCTTCTCCACTAACATCACGTGTGATTGATGGATTCTCAGATTTTCTTGTTATCTTATCAATTTCATCAATATACACAATTCCTTTTTCTGCTCTTTGAATATCTCCATCAGCTGCTTGAATTAATTTTAGTAAAATATTTTCCACATCTTCACCAACATATCCTGCTTCTGTTAATGTTGTAGCATCTGCTATAGCAAATGGAACATTTAAAATTTTTGCTAATGTTCTTGCCAATAAAGTTTTTCCACATCCTGTTGGTCCTAATAATAAAATATTGCTTTTTTGAATTTCTACATCATCATCTTTTTTATCATTTTCTTCTTCATGTATAATTCTTTTATAATGGTTATAAACTGCTACTGACAATGTTCTTTTAGCCTCATCCTGTCCAATTACATAATCATCTAATGTTTTCTTTATTTCTTTTGGACTTGGAATTTCTTCTGCTAAAGTATATCCTAAATCTTCTTCATTAAGACCTTCTGCTTCTATAATACTTGTACATAAATCAACACATTCATTACATATATATACTCCTGGTCCAGCTACTAATTTTTTAACATTATCTTGTGTTTTACCACAAAATGAACATCTTAAATTTTTAGGTGTATCATTTTTTCCCATTACTAAATCTCCTTAACTCAATTTTTATGCTCTATGATCCATAATTCCATCTATTAAACCATATTTTAGAGCTTCTTCTGCTGTCATATAATGATCTCTTTCTGTATCTTTTTCGATAACTTCAATTGGTTGACCTGTTCTATCACTTAAAAACTTATTCAATTTTTCTCTTGTTTTTACCAAGTGATCTGCATGAATTTTAATTTCTGTTGCTTGACCAGATAATCCGCCACCACCAATTAATGGTTGATGTATTAAGATTTCTGCATTTGGTGTTGCAAATCTTTTTCCCTTTTCTCCAGCACATAAAAGAGCTGCTCCCATACTTGCTGCCATACCTATACATATTGTTGATACTGGACATTTTATATAATTCATTGTATCTATAATACCCATTCCATCTGTAATAGACCCCCCTGGTGAATTAATATATAAATATATATCTTTATCTGGATCTTCTGATTCCAAAAATAGCAACTGTGCTATTACCAAACTTGATGTTGTTGGATTTACATCTTCTCCTAAAAATATAATTCTATCTTTTAATAATCTTGAAAAAATATCATATGATCTTTCTCCTTTACTTGTTTGTTCAATTACATATGGTACTAAACTGTTTTTTTCTAACATACTTTTTCCTCCTTTTATATAAAATAAAGGTGCTATATTAAATTTATAGTTATAAAAATACCATAAATTAAGACATTGCACCTCCTTTTTATCTTATTTCATTTTTGCATTTTTTACTAAGAAGTCAACTGCTTTTTCTGATTTTATTCCCTCTTCAATGTATTTTCTTACATTTTCATTTTGTAAAAATGCTTCGTCATCTTCTTTACCGTAATTTTTTGCCATTTCTTTTATTTTTTCGTCTATTTCTTCGATATTTGCCTCGATTTTTTCTGTTTTTATTACTGCTTCTAACATTAATCTTGTTTTTACTGCTTCTAATGCTTGAGGTTCATATTCTTTTTTCATTTCCTCCATTGTTTTTCCTAACATTTGAAGATATTGTTCTAATTTGATACCTTGATATGATAATCTTGTTTCAATATCTTTTAACATATTTTCAACTTCTGTTTCTACCATACCTAATGGAACATCTACTTTAATATTTTCTGTTACTGCTTTTACTACAGCTTCTTCTGTTTCGTATTTTTGTTTTTCAGTATTATCTTTTTCTAGTCTGTCTTTTATACTTTCTTTTAATTCTTTTAAAGTATCAAATTCACTTGCTTCTTTTGCAAATTCATCATCTAATTTTGGTAATTCTTTTTTCTTTATTTCATGTACTTTTACTTTAAATGTTGCATCTTTTCCAGCTAAATCTTTTGAAAAATATTCTTCTGGGAATTTTACATTTATATCTTTTTCTTCATCAATTTTCATACCAATAATTTGATCTTCAAATCCTGGAATAAAAGAATTACTTCCTATTTCTAAATCATAATTTTCTGCTTTTCCACCTTCAAAAGCTTCTCCGTCTACAAAACCTTCAAAATCTATTGTAGTAATATCACCTTTTTCAACTGGTCTGTCTTCAACTGAAATTAATCTTGAATTATGTTCTTGCATATGTTCTAATTCATGATTAATGTCTTCATCTTTTACAGTATACTCAATCTTTTTTATTTCTATACCTTTATATTTTCCAAGTTCTGCTTCTGGTTTTGTTTGGAATATTGCTGTAAATATTAAGTCTTGCCCTTTTCCTATTTGTGTTATATCAATATCTGGTCTACTTACTGCTTCTATTTTATTTTCTGTTAAAGCTTCTTCTAATACTTCTGGTGCTAAATCATTAAAAGCATCTTCATAAAAAATTTCTTTTCCATAATATTTTTCTACTATGTTCATTGGTGCTTTTCCTTTTCTGAATCCAGGAATATTAAAGTATTTTGCACTTTTAAAATATACTTTTTTCATTGCCTCGTCAAATCTATTGGCTTCTACTGTTAATTCTAATTTTACTTCATTTGCATTTTTTGTTTTTTCAACTTTACAATTCATTTTATTCATCCTTTCAATTTTTAATATTGCCTCTATTGCATAGTGTTTACATTATATCATAAAATTGATATTTTGCAAGGAATTTTTTAATATTTTTAAAAAAATACTTGTTTTTTTTATTTTTTTGTGGTAAACTTAATTACAGTCAATTTATTTTTAAATTTAGGAGGTGCTAGAACATGGCAAAATGCGCAATTTGTGACAAAACACAAAGTAATGGAAATAAATTAAGTATCACTCGTTCACATATCAGTAAAAGAAGTCCTCGTACTTGGAAACCAAACTTAAGAACTGTTAAAGCCGAAATAGATGGTCAAGTTAAAAGAATTCATGTATGTGCTAAGTGTTTAAAAAACGGTAAAGTAAAAAGAGCATAAGAGCTCTTTTTTTGTTTTTATATAAATTTAATCTTTAATTCTAAAAATGAATTTTACAAATCCTCTTAAGAATTTTGGAACTTTTTTTACTACAATAGTCATATGTAATCCCTCCTATCTATTTAACATGCCAACCACATAATGCCAACACACGCCAACGCTACTCCTATTATAAATAACCAACCTGTTAATGGAAGTAATAACACAAGTAATATTCCCAATCCTATTCCAATAAGACACACACCTATAGTTTTTCTTAATAAATGAAACATGCTATTTCTCCCTTCTTTCAAGTAGCTTTTCTACTTTCTTTTATATATTATTCTAAAATATTTTATTTGTTCCTATTTATGTAAAATTCTTGACTATTAAAGCAAAATATTATAATATTTTAAAAACAAATAAGAAAGGACTTTTATATGACTAAACAAAATGCAAAAAAAATAATAGAAATTCTAAATTCAACTTATCCTGACGCCACTTGCAGTCTGGATTTTACAACACCATTTGAAATAGTTGTTGCTGTTATGCTTTCTGCACAGTGTACTGATGAACGTGTTAATAAAACTACTCCTGAACTATTTTCAAAATGTAAAAAAATTGAAGATTATGCAAATATAGATATTAATGATTTAGAAAAAATAATTCACCCTTGTGGTTTTTATAAAAACAAAGCTAAAAATATAAAACTTTGTGCAAATCAAATATTAGAAAATTTTGATGGAAAAGTTCCAAATAATATGGAAGATTTACTAACACTAGCTGGTGTTGGAAGAAAATCTGCTAATGTAGTTTTATTAGAAGCTTTTGGAATTGCAAACGGAATTGCTGTAGATACACACGCAAAACGTATATCTAATTTAATGGGATTCTCTAAAGAAAAAGAA
>ULMM01057985.1_pt1 | contig 15733 bp, 14 predicted proteins | sample 1951661 | NCBI WGS metagenome assembly ULMM01 (sample SAMEA4835551, study PRJEB28245) | human gut metagenome | biome: gut microbiome; material: fecal sample | place: Denmark | collected 2008 | reverse complement strand
GAAGGTGGTAGAACAGTTGGTTCAGGTGTTGTTGCAGACATTATTGAATAATAAATATAATAATAGTAAGGGTTACAGAAATTTGTGACACCTTGCTATTTTTTATTACTAATGTTTGCAACCTTTATTTATTTTTAAATTCAATGATAGAGGATAAGAAAGAATTGACAAAGTAAACATAAAAGTATATAATATTATATATTATAACCACAGGAGGTAAGTAAAAATGGGACGGATAATGAGATTTAAAGAAGTAAAAAAGTTAATGGACGAGCAGAAAGAAAAAGACATAAAAGAATTAGAAGAGGCAACTTTAGAGTTTACGCAAGAACTTGATAACTTAAAAGAACTTCTATTAAAAGGAAAAATTTCAGGAAAAGAATTTACAGAAGGAGTGAGCGAAGCAAGTCAAAAATGTAATAAACGACGCAAAGAAATACTTGACCGTTATAACATCAGACTTTAAAATTAATTTAGCAGATTATATAAGAAAAAATTATTGAATTTATTTAAATGTAATAAAAAACGTTCCAACCCAACTGCAAAAGAATTTAAGCAGTTGGGTTACTATCATTATAGGGCTAAATTTAATTTTTGACTTTGTAAACATAAAGTGATATTATGTTAGTATAAAACTTTAGGAGGTAAATACCCATGTATAAGGAATCAAGAAAAATGATGATCGAACTGTGGAGAATTCGATATGAGGAGAAACAAGAAATAGACCGAATAAATGAAGAATTTTCAGAAATGGAAAAAGAAGTAAAACAAAATTATGAGGAACTAAAAAATTTAGATATTGGATTTTTCAAGAGGATTAAAAACTGGTTGAGCTTTAAGAATCAATTAGATGAGATTTATACAGCAAGAAATCGGCAAATTCAAGAAATCAAAAATATTTATCAAGGAAAATTTGATCAGTTTGATATAAGTATTTTTTGAAATTCTCCCAATCATGCAAATTTGCGTGATTGGGAACTTTTTCGTATAAAAGTATTGATTTTTTTAATAAACAATAATAAAATATGTATATTATAAATAGAATTATACAAACAGTATTAGGAGGAAATATACGTGAAAATAATATTAGATGCAATGGGTGGAGATAATGCACCAGATGCAAATATAAAAGGGGCTGTAAAAGCAGTTAATAAAGTAAAAGCTGAGATAGTTTTAGTTGGAAAAGAAGAGGTTATACGTGGTAAAATTAAAGAATTTTATGGAAAAGAGATAGAAGAAATTTCTGATAGATTAAAAATAAAAAATGCTACAGAAACAATTGAAATGGAAGAGCAACCTACAGTTGCTATTAAGCATAAAAAAGATTCATCTATGGTAGTTGGATTTAATATGTTAAAAGCTGGCGAAGGTGATGTATTTATTTCTGCAGGAAATTCTGGAGCGTTACTTGCAGGGGCTACTTTATTAGTTGGTAGAATTAAAGGTATAGATAGACCAGCATTAGCTGGAATTTTGCCAGCATATAGAAGTCAATTGTTGTTAATGGATTGTGGTTCAAATACTAATTGCAAACCTATAAATTTATTACAATTTGCACAGATGTCTACAATATATTTGCGTAATACTTTTGGAATTGAAAAACCAGCTATAGGACTTTTAAATATTGGTACAGAGGAAACTAAGGGAAATGAGTTAGTTAAGGAAAGTTATCATTTATTAAAAGAAAGATCTGAAGAATTAGGCATTAATTTTGTTGGTAATGTTGAAGGAAGAGATGCTTTTTCTGGTGAGATTGATGCTATTGTTACAGATGGTTTTACAGGAAATGTTTTTTTAAAAACTACAGAAGGTTTAGGTAAATTTGTAAAACGTTCTTTAAAAGAAAGTTTGTTTAAGAGTGTTTTATCAAAAATTGCTACTGTTCCAGCTTTACCTGCTATGAGTAGATTTTCTAAAGTTATGGATTACAAATCTTATGGTGGAGCATTGTTTTTGGGTGTAAAAAAACCAGTTGTTAAAGCACATGGTAGTAGTGATGAAAAATTATTTGAGTATACTATAATTCAAGCAGAAAAATTTGTTGAAAACAAAGCTGTTGATAAGATGATAGAAGCTTTTTCTGACTTGTCAGTATAAATTAAAAAATATTTTCAAATATACTTGACAAAACGAATAACATATAATATAAAATTAGTATGATTAAGAAATTATCAAATGAATAAATCATTTGCAAACTTGAGAGGAGGTGAACTCGTAGAATGAGTTCAGATGAAATTTTAGAAAAAGTAAAAGGAATTATTGTTGAACAATTAGGTGTGGCTGATACAGCAGTTACAATGGAAGCATCTTTTATTGATGATTTAGGAGCTGATTCATTAGATATAGTTGAATTAATAATGGCTATAGAAGAAGAATTTGATATAGAAATTCCAGATAGTGATGCAGAAAAAGTTGTAACAGTAGGAGATGTAGTAGATTACATCAAAGAAAATGTACAATAATTTTAAACTCCATGTAATGTGCATGGAGTTTTCTGTGCTTTATATTATATTTGAATTTTTATATTGTTTAAAAAATAAGTTAATGTAATTAATCAAATTTTTTTTCTCGATATTTTCTGTAGAAATAATGTTATAACTATTAATTGTTTTTTCATCAATTTTGCAATCAATACTACCAATTATTGTTTTAGATTTTATTGGAGCAATTAAATATGTATTACAGTTTATTGATGTTTTTAGTTTAGCAATATCATTTTTATTAATTGGAATTGTATTTATATTATTTGTAGTTAAATCTATATTAAGTTCATTTTTAATTCCTTTTTCAATAATAAAGTACCTGGAGTTTTTTTCTTTCCATTTTAGAAATTCTTGTTTTGCAATTTCTTCGATATTTACTGGTTCAAAGTTATTAAAAATATATTCTATAAGTTGGATACTATCACGAGTTCTAAATGATTTTGTGTCTGCTCCTAATACTACACAAATAATATCTAAATTGTTTCTTTTGCAGCAACTTACTAGGCACCTATTAGCTCCATTGGTAAATCCAGTTTTAATGCCATATACACCATTTACATTGCCTAGTAGTTCATTTGTGTTGTGAATACTTTTAGGATATCCATTTATTGTAGCAGTATAATTTATGGTATTTACTATTTTTGCAAATGTTTTATTTTTCATGGCATAATTAGATAGTAAAGCTAACTCATAGGCAGTTGTGTAATGGTTATCATTGTCTAATCCATGTGGAGTTTCAAAATGAGTGCTTTTTAATCCGCAGTTCAGAAGCTTTTTGATTCATGTAATTGGAAAAACCTTCAAGATTTTTTCCTAGATGTTCTGCTAGGGCAATTGCACAGTCATTTCCTGATTTTAACATTAATCCATATAACAGATCATTTATTGTGATTGAATCTCCTAACTTTAGTCCTAGTCTTGAACCTCCTACATTTGCAGCATTTTTTGAAACTTGTATTGTTTCATTTAAATTGCAGTTTTCGATAATAATTGTTGCTGTCATAATTTTTGTAGTTGATGCCATTTTTCTTTTTTGATTTTCGTTTTTTCCTACTAGGACGGTGTTGCTATTTCTATCTAATACTACAAATGCACGTGAATTAATTTTATTAATATCTAATGTGTTTTGCGCATGTGAAATATTAATGCTAAAAACTATTATGATAATTGCAGATGACAATACTTTAAAAATTATTTTTTTAATCATATTTTTACCTCTAATTTATTATATAAAGTAATTTTAATTTTATGATATATAATGTATTTATGATATTGTGTAAAATTAAATGTATATGCAAATAAAATTTAATAAAAACTTGTGCTAAAAGCTTGATTTTGGTGGTAATTTGTAATATAATTATATTGTGTGTAGTAAATTATTATTTGACATTATAAACTATATAATAAAATATTTTATAAGGAGAGAAATTATGAAAAGTAAAAATTTGAAATTAAGTATTGTATTATTTGCAATTAGTTTGTTTGCAATTTTTTGTATTCCTAACTTTTCTAAAGCTTCTACACAATTAAATCCAAATTGGTATATTGGAATTAATGAATACAGAAGTAATACAACACCAGCAAATATGGGGTATTCTATAAAGAAACCAAATAATCATTTAACAATTGACCAAGGTTATAAAATTTGGGAGATCGTTAAATATAATAGCAATAACGAAAGTGATAAAAATTATAGTACAAATCTTACTTTGTATTGTGTTAAAGCAGGGGTTGGTTTTAGAGAATTAAGTACAGATACTACAACAGGTGAAAGTAAACCAGCTATAAAAAGAGCAACATATACAACTTCATATAATTTAATAAAAGATAAAGCAGAATTAGAAGGACTAAAAGATAGAAATAAAACATTATATAGTTTGGTAAGTACTGATAATTATTATGGAATTATAGCTTTGGCAGATTTAATGTATATTCCAGAAAGTTCATCAGCACAAGAAAAAACAGAATTAGTAAATGCAGCTTTAAAAGCTAATAATATAGATCCACAAAATTACAATACAAGTTTGACAGATGAAGATATAGATGCTGTTCAACAAGCAGCTTTATGGTATTTTACAAATTATGATGGTGGAGATTCTTATACAAATGTTTTTAATCAACTAGGTAAAAAAACATGGTTATATTATAAAACTACAACAATGTCTGATTATACAACTTTACAAGATTATAATCCTATAGTTGATGGAAATCAAACAGAAGCTGGTATGGATAGAGATGCACAAGCAACTTATTTGTATGATTATTTAATAAATACAGCAAAAGCTAATATATCAAAATATAAAAATGGAACATTGACATCAAAAAGTAAAATTACTTTATATACAGATCCAAATGTAGAAGATCATCAACCAATTATATCAATTGAGAAAGAAAAACCATTTGATATGTCATTAAGAAAATATATTACAAAAGTAACAAGTAAAGCAGGTGTTACAACAGATTTATCAAATTCAAAATTAACTACAAGAACTCCTTCAATTAATACAGCTACAATTGATACAGAATTTACAGCAACATATAAACATAGAAAGGATCCTGTAACTGTTAAAACAGGAGATATAGTTACATATAATATTTCAGTTTATAATGAAGGAAGCAAAGCTGGTAGAGTTACAAAAATTGTTGACCAATTACCAACTGGATTAGTTTTTGCTAATTTGTCAGATAGTGCTAAAAATATATATGATGCAACTTGGGATGCTAGTACAAATTCAGTAACATTTACAAGAAAAGCTAGTAATACAGATAACTTAGCAGCATATACAAATGGAAGTTTAAAATCAGAAACAATTGAATTTACATGCCAAGTTACTCAAAAAGCAAGTACAACAAGTAAACAAATATTGACAAATGTTGCATGGATAGCAGAAGAATATAATGCTGAGGATAATTTAAAAATAACAAAGACTGTTGGGGATGATAGAGATTCAGAACCAGATACAAAACCAAATGTAAATAAAGATAATATGTCAGATTATAAAGGTAATACTTCTAATAAAAGTGAGTTAGGGGATTCAAACTATTTTTATAAAGGTGAACAAGATGATGATGACTTTGAAAAATTAGTTTTATTACCAAATGAATTTGACTTGAAATTAATTAAACGTATTTCAGAAGTTAATAATGTAAAAGTTCCTGAAAGAATTCAGAGTGTTGATACAAGCAAATTAAATACAGTAGGTGCTGATGGAAAATTAATTACAACAGCAACATATAAAATGGACAAAAATCCAGTGGCAGTAAAAAAAGGTGATATTATAAAATATGCAATAAGAGTGTATAACGAAGGTGCTACAGATGGATACGCATCAGAAATTTCAGAAGATGTACCAGAAGGATTGGAATTTGTTTGGTCTGAAAAATTAGAAGATGAATTAAATAAAGATACAACTTTGTCACAATCAGAAAAAGATGCTATTTTATATAACCAATTAATTTGGACACCAAAAACAGTAAATAAAGATACTAATAAAATAGAAGTAGTTACTACAAATTATTTGGCTAAAGGGGAAGGCGTAGAAAAAAGTGGTACAGGTACAAATTTAATTAAGGCTTTTGATTCAGCTAAACAAACTTTAGATTATAAAGAAGTTTATGTATATATGAAAGTTGTTTCAGATAATATTGGTGGAACAACTATAAGAAACGAAGCAGCTATTACCAAAGATTCTGATTTAGATGGAAATGATGTAACAGATAGAGATTCAACACCAGAAGATTGGAAAAAGGAAAATGACAACAAATATTATGATGATCAAAAGAAATGGCCAACATATAAAGAAGATGATGAAGATTATGATAATATAATTTTACAAAATTTCGACTTAGCTTTAAGAAAATTCATAATAGCAGTAAGTCCAGATGTACAAATTTCAGATAGTGAATATTTAAAAGATAAAAATGGAAACTATACAAGAGCACCACAAGTAGATACTTCAAAATTGAATACAATAGGAACAGATGGAAAAATAATTACAACAGCTACATATAATCATCCAAAGAATCCATTGGAGGTAAGTAGTAATGATATTGTTGTATATATGTTAAGAGTATATAATGAAGGTGAAATAGATGGATATGCAACAGAAATAAAAGATCATTTACCACCAACATTAGAATTTGTAAATAGTGATTTTAATACAAAATATAATTGGAAAGTTTCAGCAGATGGAAGAACAGTAACTACAGATTATTTAAAAAATAGTAAAGTTGAAAAATCTAAAAAAGATGCAAGTGGAAAAATAGTTTTAAATTATGTAGAAGTTCCAATTATGTGTAAATTAAAAGATACTGCAGAAGTTAATGAAGCTATAACTAATATAGCAGATATTACAAAATTTACAGATGGTAATAAAAATACAATAAAAGATAGAGATTCAGAGGAAGATAATGTAAAACTTCCAGAAGATGATCAATTGCCATCATACAAGGATGATGAAAAAGGTGATTATATACCAGGACAACAAGATGATGATGATTTTGAAAAGGTAATAATAAAACCATTTGATTTGGCATTAAGAAAATTTATAACAAAAGTTAATAATACAGATGTAAATACACGTATACCACAAGTTAAATATGATGCCGAAAATAACAAAATAACTTATGAACATACAAAAGATCCAGTTGATGTTGTAACAAGTGATGTAGTTACATATACAATTAGAGTATTTAATGAAGGTATGAAAGATGGTTATGCAGCAGAAGTTTCTGATGATATGCCTGCAGGATTAGAATTTTTACCAGATAATGAAACAAATAAAGAATATAGATGGATAATGTATGATAAAGATGGAAATGAAACAAAAGATGTTTCAAGTGCAGTAAAAATTAGAACAGATTATTTATCTAAAGAACAAGGTGAAGCTAAAATGGAAGAAGATTCATCTTTAAAAGAAAATCCATATTTGTTAAAGGCATTTGATGGAAGTAAAGAGATATCTGACGAAAATCCAGATTATTTGGATGTTAAAGTTGCATTTAAAGTTGTAGAACCTAATACTTCAGATAAAATAATTGTAAACTCTGCTCAAATATCAAAAGATACAGATAAAGATGGTAAAGATATAGATGATATAGATTCTATACCAGATCAATGGAATGAAGGAGAAGATGATCAAGATAGAGAGTATATTAAATTAAATTATTTTGATTTGGCTTTAAGAAAATGGGTAACTCAAGCAATTGTAATAGAAAATGGAAAAGAAACAGTTACACAAACAGGACATACTCCAGAACAAGATCCAGAACCAATAGTAAAAGTAGATTTAAATAGAAAAAAATTAAATAAAGTAACAGTTAAATTTAGATATTCAATAAGAATAACAAACCAAGGTGATATAGCAGGGTACGCAAAAGAAATAAAAGATTATGTGCCAGAGGGATTAAAATTTGTGGCAGAAGATAATCCAGGATGGACTGATTTAGGAAATAATATAATTACAACAAATTTATTGGCAGATAAGTTGTTACAACCAGGAGAAAGTGCTGATGTACAAGTATTATTAACATGGGTAAATAGACAAGACAATATGGGATTAAAAACAAATGTGGCAGAAATTTCAAAAGATTATAATGATAGAGGAGTACCAGATATAGATTCAACACCAGATAATAAAAAACCAGGAGAAGATGATATAGATGATGCGCCAGTTATGTTATCAATTTCAACAGGTAAAATTAAAACATATGTTGCATTAGGAATTACAGTTTTAGTAATGCTATCAAGCGGAATTGTTTTAATTAAGAAATTTGTTTTATAATTTAAAAAGATAGGAGAGTAAAACTCCTATCTTTTTATTGAAAATTATTTACTTTTAATTTTTGCTATGATATAATTTCTTTGTAAATTTATTAGGGAGAAAGGAAGTTATTGCATGAATCAAATTTTAGCTACAAATCCAGAGCCAAAAAAATCAAGAAATAAAAAGCAAAAAAGTTCAAGAGGTTCATTTTCATCTAACATTGTAAATGTTACAAAATTTTTTGCAATTGGAATGACAGTTTTTGGAGGATGCATAATCGGAAGTGGTTCATATGCTTTATATAAAAATGATAATATGCAAAATAACTCATCTATGAGTGTTATGTCGAAACCTATTATTTCAGTTGAGAAAGTTGATGGAGATCAATCAACTATTTTATTAAAAGCAACAAGTGATGTCGGAATAAAAACTCTTGTATATCAATGGAATGATGGTAAGACTACAACTTTAAGTGGAAATAGTGGTAAATATTTAGAACAAAAAATACAGATTCCATCTGGAAGCAATGTTTTAAATATTACTGTTACAGATGAGCAAGGAGAAGAAAGTACATATTCTAAAAAATATGAGCTAAATAGCAATATAAAATTGGAAGCAACTGGAAATGGAAAAATAAAAATAACATATAGTGGTGATACAGAAATTTCTTATTTAACATATCGATGGGATGATCAGGATGAAACAAAAATTGACATTAATTCAAATACTATTTCTCAAGAAATTGATACATTAAATGGAAAACATAAATTAACAATAGTTGTTGTTGATGTAAATAATAATACAGAAACAAAAGTTCAAGAAACTAATGGTGTTTCTATTCCAACAATAGATATTAAGTTTAATGAGGATAAAACAGCTTATGTTATAAATGTAAAAGATGATGTGGAATTAAAAGAGGTTATTATTACTTTAGATGAGAATGATGATAAAAAATATGGTCAAAAATTAAGTGGAAAAGAATTTCAATTTGAGATTCCATTAAAAAGTGGTGATGATAATAAAATGAAAGTACAAGTTACAAATTCAGATGATCAAACTGCAGAAAAAGCGGTTATGTTCCACAAATAAAAAGAAGCAGCATGCTGTAGTTTTGATTATGCATGTTGCTTTTATACACCAAAAATATACTAAGAGAGGTTAAATATATGGTACAAGAAATATACATAATAGATGATGATGAATCATCAATATTGGTATTTAAAGAATTGTTTAAAAATGATGCGGACTTTAAATTTATTAGTGTGACATCTGATATGATAGATGTAGCTTTAAAAAATATTCCATCAATGATAATAATAAATGAAGATGCTATAGATGTAGATATTATAGATTTGTGTAGAAAAATTCGAAATGATGATGATAATATAATAACCCCAGTAATAGTGGTTTCTTCTAATGATGAAGTTGAACATAGAATAAATATATTGCGTGAATCAATAGAATATTATATAAAAAAGCCAGTTAATGAAAAGTATTTATATTATACAGTGAAAAATGTTTTAAGATTGTTAACTATAAATAGACGTATAAGTCCTCTTACTGGATTGCCAGGAAATGTTCAAATTCATGCCGAATTAAAAAAACGTTTAGCTAATAAAGAGCCTTTTTCTGTTTTATATGTAGATTTAGATAATTTTAAAGCATATAATGATGTTTATGGCTTTTTAAAGGGTGACGAAATTATTAAGTTTACTGCAGAGGTCATAGTTAGTTGTGTTCATAAAAATATTCCTGAAGGAAGTTTTGTGGGTCATATAGGTGGTGATGATTTTGTAGCTATTGTACCTACTTTGCAATGTGATAAAGTTTGCCAAGATATTATTTCTATTTTCGATACAAATGTGTTGAAATTTTTTACTCCGGAGGATATTGAAAGAGGTTATATAGAAGTTGCAAATCGTAAGGGAATAATAGAACAATTTCCTTTAACTTCAGTTTCTATTGGTGTTGTTGTTGCAGATGTTAATCGCTTTTATAATATGCTTGAAATTGGAGAGGTTGGTGCACAGGTTAAACATGCTGCAAAATCTGTAATTGGAAGTAGTTATTCTATAGATAAGAGGAAAATCTAGTGATAATAATATGTGAAGCCTCATATATATAAAGTATAATATATATATGAGGTGTATTTGTATGTTTGTTTTTAATAGGAAGAGAATAAGTGTAATGTTATTAATAATATTGATTGGAATTTTTGCTTTTTCGTATAAAACGTCAGAAAAAGAAATAAAAAAAGATCAAAAATATGTGACTACTACTCCAGTTGCAAATAAAGTAATAATATTGGATGCAGGTCATGGTGTGCCAGATGAAGGGGCTCAAAGTAGTTCTGGAACGACAGAGGCTGAAACAAATTTGAAAATAACATTAAAGGTTCAACATTTGCTAGAACAGAGTGGATGTACAGTTATATTAACAAGGTCAGATGAAAATGCTATATATAGTTTGGATGCAAAAACTTTAAAGGAAAAGAAAATATCAGATATACGAAATCGTGTAAAAATAGGAAATACTTCGTCGGCTGATATATTTGTATCAATTCATTTAAACAAAATTCCGCAATCTCAATATTCAGGCTGGCAATGCTTTTACCAATCAAAAAGTGAACAGAGTCAAAAATTAGCAAAAAGTTTGCAAAGGAGTTTAAATGAAGCGATACAAAAGGAAAATAACAGAGTTGCTATGAAATTGGATAATGTATATATTGTTAAACATGTAGAAATTCCACTATCAATAGTAGAATGTGGCTTTTTGTCAAATCCTGAAGAAGAAAAACAACTTTTAGAAGATGATTATCAAGAGCATTTGGCATGGGGAATTTATATGGGAATAATAAATTATTTTAATAATTAGTTTGGAGGTGTTGTTTTGTATGTTTTTAGTTTTTAATAAGGATAAGATGATTGCTTATGGTATAGCAATAATAACAGTTATATTATTATTTTGTGCTGCTGGTGTGATGATTACAGATAATAAAGATATTGTTTTAACAGGGACTTCTGCTGGAAATTTATTGCCGATATATAAAGTGGATACAAAAGAAAATAATGTGGCTTTAACTATGAACTGTGCATGGAATGATTCAGATATAGATAGTATTTTGCAAACATTAGATCAGAATAATTGTAAGATTACATTTTTTATGGTTGGTGATTGGGTAAAAAAGTATCCTGAATCAGCTAGGAAGATTAAAGAAGCGGGACATGAAATAGGAACACATTCAAATACACATCCACATGTAAAAGATTTAGATTATGAAAAAAATGCTTTGGAATTAAGTGAAAGTGTAAAAATAATAAGAGAAACAACGGGTGCAGAAGTTAAATTATATAGGCCACCATATGGAGAATATAATGATATGGTTATAAAAGTGGCTAATGAAAATGGATATATACCAATTCAGTGGTCGTTAGATACACTGGATTATACAAAGTTAACAGGAGAGCAGATGTGGAATAGACTAAAAAACAAGATATCTACAGGTGATATAATTTTAATGCATAATGGTACAGAGCATACGGCAGATTCTTTAGATATGATTATTAAAAATATCAAGAACAAGGGTTTTAATGTTGTAAGAGTTTCTGATATTATATATAAAGAAGATTATGTTATTGATGTAAATGGTGTTCAAAAAAGAGTAGAAAAATGATGTATATAATTTTTATATTAGTTAATAATATAAAAAATGGGAGGGGGCAATATGAGTTTTTTAGGAATTATTTCAAATAAAAAAGATTTTGATATAATAAGGAAAAAATTAGAAAATGCTTTGCCAGATGAAGATATAATTTTAATAAATGAAAAAAGCTTAAAAAATTTACAAAATATAAAATTTAATGCATTAATTATAAATGATGAATTGAAATTAGATAAAAATAATATTACTATTTTAGAAAAGATATGTAAAGATATAAAATATTTAATTATAAATTATGATAGAAATAATTATTTAAGTATTTTGAATAATAGTAAATTACATGTAGTTACATATGGTCTAAATCATAAATGTACAATTACAGCCTCTAGTATTAAAGAAGATAATTTAATGATTGCTTTGCAACGTGAAATTTTAGATAGATTTGGAAATATAATGGATATAGGTGAAAAGTCAATATATCCAGTGAAAAATTTAGATATTTATGGTAATATGGTTATATTTATATTAGAATTGTTATATAATAAGAATATGAGTATTTAAGTTATAAGATACTGAAATAGCCTGATATTTTATAAATTTTGAAAAAATGAAAAAAATTAACTTTTTATGTAGACAAATGCAAAAAAATGTTGTATAATGGTAATTGTAGGAAATACTCGGAGAAGATTATACAATTGAAAAAATAAAAATATAGGGAGGAAACCAAATTGGATACAAATTATTTAGAAAGCAACTATTTAACATTAGTTGGAAAAGTAACAGGAGAAAAGAAATTTAGCCATGAGATATATGGAGAAAGATTCTTTATTTTTAAACTTAGCATACCACGTCTAAGTGGAAATGCAGATATCATACCAATTACAGTCTCAGAAAGATTAATTACAGATGAAATGTTACAAGAAGGAAAAAAATTGTTAGTTAAAGGACAATTTCGTTCATACAATAGTTATGAAAATGAAAGAAACAAATTAATATTAACAGTTTTTGCAAAAGATGTTGTAGAAGTAGAAGAAAATGAAGAAGATAATGAGATTGTAAAAAAAGATAGTATTTCAAATGAAGTAGTACTTATTGGATTTATCTGTAAAAAACCAATTTATCGTCAAACACCTTTTGGAAGAGAAATAGCAGATATTTTGTTAGCAGTTAACAGAGCTTATAATAAATCTGATTATATTCCTTGTATAGCATGGGGAAGAAATGCAAGATTTTCTCAAAACTTAGAAGTTGGAACAAAGGTAAAGGTTGTAGGTAGAGTACAATCAAGAGAATATGAGAAAAAGCATGAAGATGGTACAGTTGAAACTAAAATAGCTTATGAAGTTTCTATTGGAAGTTTAGAAATTGTAGAAGAAGATGACGCAGAAAATAATGAAGAAACAGTTGGAGATAATAAAGAAGCTGTTTAATATAAAAATGCATATAAAATTTGTTTATAATTTATTTTATAAGAGAAATTTATTAGAATATATATTTCTAATGGATTTCTTTTTTCTTGATTTTTATTTGGTGCCATGTTATAATAAATCAAAACAAAAAGGTAAAGAGGTAACAACATGAAAAAATTTTTTTTAAAAATTTCAAAGCCAACTTTTTTTATGATTTTGGCTATAGTTTTAATATCAATATTTTGTGTTTCTATTTCGCCAGTAACTATGCAAAATGATACATATTACACAATAAAAGTTGGTGAACATATAAGTAAATATGGTGTAGATATGAAAGATCCATTTTCATGGCATGAAAATTTGAGTTATACATATCCACATTGGTTATATGATTTGCTAACATATTATTTATATGCAAATACTGGTTTTATGGGGATTTTTGTTGTTACATGCTTATTATCATGTGTATTGGGAATTTCATTGTTTTTAGTTACAGAAAAATTAACTAAAAATAAGGTAATTTCTTTTGTAGTAGCGATTGGTGCTATGTATGTTTTAAAACCATATATTGCTGCTAGAGCACAATTGGTAACATTTATATTATTTATTTGGACAGTATATTTTATAGAAAAATTTTTGGAATCTGGAAAAATAAAGTATGTTATACCGTTATTTATAATTCCTATTTTAATTGCTAATCTTCATGTTGCTGTATGGCCATTTTATTTTGTTTTGTTTTTACCTTATATAGGTGAATATTTAATAGAATGTATTATAGATGTTGTATTATATGGTAAAATTCAAAAGTTTATTTTAGAAATTAGGATAAGGTATTTGAAAAAGGCTAAGAATTTAAAAAATGTTGATGATAAATTGGCAAAGGCTATGGAAGATTTACAGAAAAATAAAGAAAAAGTCTCAATGGTGAAGATAAGAAGAGAACAAAATCAGAAAAATGCATATAAAATACAAATGGTGAAAAACAAGAATGTAAAATTTTTAATTTTGGTTATGATTATTTGTATTTTTACAGGATTATTGACTCCATTAGGAGATACACCATATACGTATTTGTATAAAACAATGATAGGAAATACGGTAAAAAATATTAATGAACATTTGCCATTAACATTAATAAATAGTCAGGAAGCAATATGTATATTAATTTTGTTTTTAGCAATTTTAATGTTTTTAAAGACTAAAATTCGTTTAAGTGATTTATTTTTTGTTGGTGGATTGTGTTATTTAATGTTTTCATCAGCAAGACAAATAACAATGTTTGCAATTATTGGAACAGTAATTTTAACAAGGCTAATTACACAAACGTTTAAAGAATATATGATTGATCCTGATAAATTGCTAAAGATGGTTACTACTCCTGTTGTTACTGTTTTTTTGATTGTTTTTATAGTATTTATTAGTTATAAACAAGCAATACCAAAAAAGAATTCTAAGTTTGTAAATAATAGTTCATATCCAGTTCAAGCTTGTGATTATATTTTGAATAATATTGATTTGGGAAAAGCTAGGTTTTATAATGAGTATAATTATGGTAGTTATATGCTTTTTAGAGGAATTCCTGTATTTATTGATTCTCGTGCAGATTTATATGCACCGGAATTTAATGGAAAAGAAGACATATTTATGGATTTTATAAATACTTCTTCAATTGGTACTTTTTATGAAGATACATTTGAAAAATATAATATAACACATGTAATAACTTATAAAGATTCTAAAATGAATATGATTATTAAAAAGACTAAAGATCCGAATTATAAGAAGTTGTATGAAGATGAACATTTTACAATTTACGAAAGATTAAATGCAAATAAAGAAAGTGTAGAAGAAGGAAATTAAGGAGTTTTAAAATTGAAAGAAAATTTTGAAAAAATTGTTGTAAATATAGAACAAAAAGGAAAAAGAATTGACTCTTTTTTGGCAGATGAAAAAGAGATATCAAGAGAGAATGCTAAGAGATTGATAGAATATGAAAATGTAAAAGTAAATGGAAAAAAGACAAAAACTTCTTATAAAATTCAGGAAAATGATATAATTACTGTTATACCAGAAGAAATAAGAGAGGTTGAACTTAAAGCACAAGATATTCCTTTAGAGATTTTGTATGAAGACAATGATATTTTGGTTGTAAATAAGCCAAAGGGAATGGTTGTACATCCTGCTAATGGTAATCCAGATGGTACTTTGGTAAATGCAGTTATGGCATTATGCAAAGATTCATTATCAGGAATAGGTGGAGAATTAAGACCTGGTATAGTTCATAGATTGGATAAAGATACATCTGGTGCAATTATTATAGCAAAAAATGATAAAGCGCATATTAAACTTAGTGAAATGTTAAAAAATCATGAAATAGAAAAAACATATATAGCATTAGTTAGAGGAATTGTAAAA
>ULMM01041579.1_pt1 | contig 15864 bp, 28 predicted proteins | sample 1951661 | NCBI WGS metagenome assembly ULMM01 (sample SAMEA4835551, study PRJEB28245) | human gut metagenome | biome: gut microbiome; material: fecal sample | place: Denmark | collected 2008 | reverse complement strand
CAAAGATATGTATCAGAAAGGAAACATTCCACCTCAGTATTATGCACAGTGTATGCATTATATGGCGGTTACTGGTCTTTCTAAGTGGTATATAGCTATTTATATTCCAGGAGTTGACTTGTACTGCTATGAGGTTTTAAGAAGCGATGAGGAAATCAATGCACTGATCGAGCAGGAGAAAGAGTTCTGGAACTGTGTGGAGAATGACATTGAACCGCCAATCGATGGTTCTGATTCCACTGCACAAGCTATCAGTGAACTTCACCCGGTTGAAAACGATGAAGATAGCATTGTGGATCTAACTCCATTGCAGCAGGAACTGGATGCATTGAAGCTTGTCAAAGATAAAATCAAGGAGCTTCAGGACATTCAGAAAAAACATGAGAATGAAGTTAAGAACTACTTAGGCGATTCTGGTATTGGAACGTCTGACAAGTTCAAAGTTACATGGAAAACATCGGTATCAAATACATTCGATACTAAAGAGTTCAGAAAAGATGAGCCTGAACTTTATGATCAATACTTAACACAGAAGAAAATGAGAAGATTTTTAGTCAAAGAACAGTAGGAGGATAAATACATATGACAACAACAAATCAACAAGGAATGATTGCGAAGACGCAGTCAAACACTGTGGCCAAAAAGCAATCAAAGACCATCAAGGAGTATATCTCAGTGATGTCAGGAGAAATCGCGAAGGCATTGCCTAGCGTAATGACTCCAGAACGCTTTACACGAATTGCATTGTCTGCAGTATCTAATAATGCCAAGCTAGCATCATGTACACCACAGTCATTCTTAGCAGCCATGATGAATGCTGCACAATTAGGATTGGAGCCAAATACTCCACTAGGACAAGCCTATTTGATTCCGTATGGTGGAGCTTGTCAGTTCCAGATTGGTTACAAGGGATTGATTGACCTGGCATATCGTTCCGGTGAAGTCAAGATGATTGATGCTCAGGTCGTTTATGAAAACGATGAATTCGAGTACGAATTAGGTATGGATCCAGTGCTTAAACATAAGCCTACAAGAACAAATCGAGGTAAGCCGATCTATTATTATGCAACGTTCAAATTAGTGAATGGTGGCCAAGGATTCCAGGTCATGTCGTATGAAGATGTTCTTGATCATGCGAAAAAGTATTCAAAATCATTTTCAAGTGGTCCATGGAAAACAAACTTTGATGAAATGGCCAAGAAAACAGTTTTGAAAAAGTTGCTTAAATATGCACCATTAAAAACTGAATTCGTTAAGCAGGTGAATACAGATGAATCAATCAAGACAACGATTGAAGAAGATATGACAGAAGTTCCAAATGAATTCTTTGATGCAGAATATCAGGAACAGCCTGGTGAAGATCCAGTGACCGGAGAAATCAAAGAATAATGCGTTATCAGTTTGTAGTACCAGGAGAACCGGGGTCCAAAGGAAGGCCTCGATTCTCTAATCGTGGTAAGTATGTAAGTGTGCATACACCACCTAAAACAGTTGAATATGAGAATCTAGTACGATTAAGCTTCATGGAACAGTGTGGCACTCCAAGCATGCTGGAAGGGTCCCTGGAAGTGAAGATTTTCGCGTATTTCTCGCCACCTAAGAATGTATCAAAAGTGAAGCTAAATAAGATGCTTACAAATGAAATACAACCACAGAAGAAACCAGATTCCGACAACATTGCAAAAGTTGTACTGGACTCTTTAAACAAAGTGGCTTTCGAAGATGATAAGCAAGTATCAGACCTGCATGTCTTCAAGAGATATGCACAGAAACCATGCGTAATGGTAGTTATAAATGAAATAGAACCAGAAGAAGAATAGAAAGGATTGCATATGTCGGAAATCAAGGATAATAGCAAAGTTTATTATTGGATCAAGTTGAAGACTGATTTTTTCGAAAGTGACGCAATCGATTTTCTTTTATCCCAGGAAGACGGATGTAAATACGTAACCCTATACATAAAATTGTGCACCATGACATCAAACACAAATGGTGTTTTAGCTACAAAAATTGGCAATATATTAGTTCCATACACTGTCGATAAAATTGCACGAGACACAAAGTTTTTTTCCGCAGACACAGTCAGAGCGGCCCTTGAATTATTCCAGAATTTAAGACTGATTGTAGTGTCTGAGAACAATGTGATGAAGATTGCAAACTATGAATCGATGATTGGATCAGAAACCGGATGGGCACAAAAAAAGCGATTGTATCGTGAAAATAAACAGAAAAATCCGTCTGAAAAGAGTCCTAAAAAAGGCTCAAAAAACACTCGAAAAACGAGCTCAAAAACAGAGAAAAAATCGAAGGACAAAGTAGAGGACATTGTCCCGGACAAAAAAAGGACATTGTCCGATAAGAGATTAGAGTCTAGAGATAAGAGTCTAGAGTCTAGAAATAAGTCAGTCAGTAGTCAGAAGTTAGATAGTGTGGCTGCGTCAAAAAGTGCAAAAAACGAAAATGTGCAGACTGACTGGACTGACTGTTTTGTTAAACCGTCCATTTCAGAAATCGTGGACTACATCCAGGAACACAACTTGAACGTAGATGCCAAAAAGTTTTGGAAACACTACGAATCCACCGGATGGAAGACAGGCAAAGATCCTATCAGGGACTGGAAAGGACTTTTGAAGAAATGGAGCAAAGCGGAACGTGAAGAAGACAATCCAGGAATCAAAGCGATCCAGCTAGATGAGAAATTCTATGCCAAACCAGTCCAGATGTCAGAAGAGCAGTTGCAAAGCGAATTAGCGCAGCTGCAGGAAAAAATCAAAAATGGAGAACTGTGAAAATGAAAACTAAAAAACAAACCGAAAAACAAGAACTCAAATACGCTCCTGGTGATAAAGTCGTTTATCACTGTGCAGGAGTGGACAGAGAAGGACTTATCGCATACGTTGACGATTCAGACAACGTAGCACCATACCGAATCAACGGAATGAACATTCGTGAAGCGGATATCATCGAGAAAGTGGCAAAGCGACGTGGAAGACCCGCTGTCAAAAAGCAAGCCGAAGAAAAAACGGAGGTCGTAGTCAATGCAGAACCTAAGCAGAAACCAGAAGAAACTCAGGTGGTTGAATCCATCCAGGAAGAAGAATCACAAGTTGAGCCGACACTTGTTGAGAAGTATCAAGCTTTCAAGAGCACGATCAACATGGCGGAATTCAACGACCTGGTCGACTTGGTTACTGCAGACACGAAAAAGATGCGTCAGATGATGGCTGAATCTATGCAGGCAATCGCGAATGATTGCGGATTGAAAGCGTGAGCCTATGCAGGATATCAACAGAGTGATTCTGATTGGCCGATTGACACGTGATCCAGAACTCAGAAAGACACAGAGCGGAACAAGCGTGTGTTCGTTTACCTTGGCAGTCAATCGAAGACAAAACCAAGACGGAACACAAGAGGCTGATTTCATCAACTGCGTAGCATGGAACAAATTGGCCGACAACATCCAACTGTACCAGAAGAAAGGTAATCAGCTAGGCATTGAAGGCCGAATCAATACACGCTCATACGACAACCAGCAAGGGCAAAAAGTCTATGTCACAGAAGTTGTTGCAGAGAATGTACAGTTTTTGACACCTAGAAATGATTTTAACGGGCAGAACACTCTAGGAGTTACAAATACCTATGGCACTCAAAGTTACGCTCAGAATCAATCGTATGGAGCTCAGACAAGGAATCACAATCAATCGAATGTGCAGTATGCGCAAAGTTTGACTCAACAAGCCGAAGTTGATGCTCTTGAGATTGCATCAGACGACCTTCCGTTCTGACGAAGAATGGCGAAGTTTTAAAGGAGAAATCGAGAATGATGATTTTTGACTGTATAAAGATGCCGGCCATCTACGTGAGAGATTACTGCACGAAATGCATTCACATGGTCGGAACAAACGAACACGACAGATTGTATCTTGATGATGATGGAAACATCCAATATATGAATTTGCAGAACGGTGGGACAACTGAAGAAGATTACGAATTTGTACTTGATGAACAAGGACACAATCAGAACAACCTTACATTCACTAAAGAAGAACAAGAGAAATACGGATTAAGCAATATGGATGATTATTTTAATTCAATCGAATTAGAAACGTATATGGATTTAGAAGCCAAAAAGAGAATCCAAGAATTAACAGAAATCAATATGCAATTAGTTACGCAAAAGATGACAAAGGAGAAATAGAAGATGTGGATTAGAAGTCAGAATAATCATATATTAGCGAATGTTTATTTGCTTAGAATTTGTAAATGCGATATTGATGGTTGCGTTTATTACTCAATTCATGGGCACTATGATAGATACGAACAAGAATTAGGTATTTATTCAACCAAAGAAAAAGCATTAAAGGTTTTAGATGAAATACAAACTTCTATTATGACTGAACATCAGTCTTATATCGAGGATGTGAATTGTATTGGTAAATATTTCACAAAAGAATGGAAAGAAATTTATCAAATGCCACAAGATGAGGAAGTTGAGCTATGATTCCAAAAGAGATAAGAGAAAAAATTGAACTAAAGCTAAAAATTGATAAAGAAATCAAAGAATGGCTTAGTGAAAATTCTTGCGTGCAATATGGTGAAATCTTTTGGGAATACGCAGAGATTGTCGATAAACCTCAAGGAACTGAGCAGGATAATGGAGAATATTGTAGTCAAAGCACAGATGGTTATGACAATTATTGGGGCCATTACTACTATCCATTAGACAATGGTAAGTATTTGAAAGTTTATTATGAGTGTTAAGAGGTAGAAGTATGACAGAAAAAGAATTAGAAGAAATGAAGCAGAAATACGGATTCACTCTGCATCCAAGAGCATTCAATGGCAAGCCGATCAAGTACGTATCAAAAGAAGAATACGAAAAAAAAGATTAATGAGGTATGGAATCAAATGTTTGAAGTAGCATGAACAATGATGATTCAAACGAAGGGGAGGATTTTTAAATGGGACCAGTAGAATTTATTAAGAGTTGCCTGGCTATTTCGTGTGTTGTAATATCCTTTGCCATCTGCATCAAAGTTTCGTTTGCGTTTGTAGATTGGCTTGTTGAATGAATAAAGAACGAAGGTGAGAAGAAAATGGACCAAGAACAACACTCATATAGTTTTTTGAATTTTAAAAAGTATTCAAGAAATTATCTTAAAACATTTACAAAAGAAGAACTCATTGACTATATCGATATGATTTACAACAACTGGAGTGGTATTGATATCGTGACGGAACGCGTCAGAAAGTTAGGCATAGAGACGTATAGAAAATTACTGATCAACAGAGAAGCTCTTAAATTATTTGTTGATTGGGCCGAAGAATGTGACTTTGGCTATGATCAACTACCTGAGGAATATGAAAAATATAAAATGGACCTGGAAGAAAAAGGATTAGGCTATTGTGAAGGTTTGAGATACATTGCTATCCAGGAAGCAAAGGAAGCCCTTGAAACATATGACAACAAAGTGAAAATGATGGATGAAAAGCTAGATGAATGGGAGAAGTGAAGAAATGAAGACTTTAGAAGAATTAGAAAAAGACTATCTAGAAAAGAAGGAAGCGTATGAGAATGCAGTTACCGCTCTTGCACACTCTGGATCTAATAAGGTTGAAGTGAAGAATGCAGCGGAAATTTTAGATAGTTCATACGAAGAATGTCAGAAAGCTTACACAGCTTGGCAGGAGGCAAAGAATGCCTAGTGCATTGTGGTTTGTTGGCGGTGTGCTTGTAGGGACACTGGCTTCATGTATGTTGTTCCTGATTGTAATGGGATCGCATGAATTTGACGACTATGAAGGATTCGACGATACAAAATGAGTTTTGAAATTCACAACAAAGAAATCAAAGATGAATGCGATGCATTGTTGAATTACTTTCGTTTCGTTCGAAATGCAACGAAAAACGAATTGTTTGACATGGACAATAAACTGGATCATGTCATCGAGTACATCACAAAGCTTGAACGCGAGAATCTAGGGTTGAAAGAATACAAACTACATCAGGAAAAAGCAAACGAGCGCAGACACTACTGTTATGAGGAACCATGGAATCGTGGCTCTGTCGTAGGAAAGAAAAGAATGAAATAGGATTTGGAGGCATTACAATATGACAAATGAAGAAGCAGCGTACATTCTGCATGAAATGAAAAGCATTAATTTTTACGAGCATAAACTGGCAGAACTGAGATGTCTGTTGATTGACATTTCAGAGCGCATCGAATCAATTCAAATGCCTTCATGTCCACTAGGTGGTGATGGCACAAAGATAGACAGTCACAAAGAGAAATCATCTATCGTCAATTCGCTTTTGTCTGACGAGCAGATGTATGTTGAAGAGAGGAACTACTACTCACTGAGTCTAAGTAAGGCGAATGGATATGTCACAAAAATATGCACACACTGTTCTTTAAGAGAGAATCAATTCCTACAGTCGTACATTGAAGGATGGTCTCAAGATAAGCTAAGACGTGTATATGGATATGCGAATCCTTACCAGAGTGTGTTAGCTCTTATCAAAAAGACTTTGAAAAGCAGAAAAGTCGTATAAAACTACGCAGTCAAGCGTGATAAAATGATATATATGAACTGTGGCCAGGACGAAAAGTCTTGGCCTTTTATATTGCACAGAAAGGAGGCGTTCCATGGCTAAACTGACCGAGAAACAGAAGTTGTTTTGTGAGAATTACTTGATGACGATGAACGCAGTGGATGCTTATTTGGCAGTTTACAAGAATTGAAAAAGCCGAGACAATGCGTCGAAGCATGCATCCAGGTTGTTAGCATTACCGCATATCAGAGCATATGTTGATACTTGTCTAGAAAAAGCACACAGCAATAAGGTTGCGGACATTCAGGAAGTCATGGAGTACCTTACTAGTGTGATGCGAGGCGAGACCAGTGCCGAAGAAGTCATGGTTGTTGGAACTGGTGAAGGATGCTCCGAGCCTTGCAAGGTTTCGAAAGCGCCATCCGAAAAGGAACGACTGAAAGCAGCTGAACTGATTGGAAAAAGATACGCTTTATTCACTGGATCAGATACAAAAGAAGATGATGCAGACAGTGTGGTAATTGTGAATGATGCTCCAAAATAAAAATAGAAATTGCATAAAGCTTTCAGATATCATCATGCCAAAGTTTCTGCCTTTGGTAAATGACAGAGTTCACATGCATCAGATATTGACATCTGGTCGTGCAGGAACAAAGTCAAGTGCTATGGCTATATTGGTTGACTACTTGATAGTCTCTGAACCAGGAACTGCTGCAGTCGTGATGAGAAAGCATCACAATAAGCTTAGAAAAACAGTATACAAAGAGTGTCTGAGGGCTTTGAAGCGTTTAGGACTCAACAAGAATTTGTTTAAGATAACAAGCTCACCTATGCAGATTACTTATAAGAAGAACGGAAACACGATCTACTTTACCGGTTCCGATTCCATCGATGACACAAAAGGTATGATTGATGATCAGAACACAATCAAGTTGGTTGTGTTGGATGAGTTGACTGAGTTTTTTGACAAAGGTGATGGAGAAGATGAAATCAGTAATATCACTGCCACATTCGTTCGTGGTAATGAATCTGATTTCAGAATGATGTATTTATACAATCCTCCAAAGAATCCAAAGGCTCCAATCAATGAGTGGTGTCAAAAGATGGAGAAACGTGAGGACTGCATACACATCCATGCGACATATCTTGATGTTCCGAAGCAATGGATTGGTCAAAAGTTGATTGCAGAAGCAGAGGCCATGAAAAAGGTTGATTTCAAGATGTATCGCTGGGTGTGGCTTGGTGAATCAGTTGGACTGGATGACCTTATCTACTACATGTTTGATGAAGAGAAGCACGTTCGTGTTCCTGAACCTGCATACAATCAAATTGTTATAGGTGTCGATTATGGCCAAATGAACGCAACAACATATCAGGCATTCGGTATCAACTACAAAGAAAAGCGAATGGATGGACTCAAGGAGTACTACTATTCAGGAAGAGAAACCGGAAAGCAGAAGAGCCCTAGTGATTACGCTAAGGACTTCCGAACTTTCCTCGATGAAATATACAAAGAACACTCTAGATGTGCGGTGACAGTGTTCTATGATCCATCTGCAAGGGGTCTAGCGGAAGAAATCAAACGAGTATGTCCGGAGGTGTCAATGCGTAAAGCTAAGAATGATGTAAACTTAGGAATCAATCGAGTACAAAAGTTGTTGAACTATTGTGCTCTTTTATTTTCTCCTGATCAGAAACATGCAATCGAAGAAATGTACTTGTATGGATATGACCAGGATTCGATTGAAAAAGGAATCGAGAAACCAATCAAAGAGAATGACCACTGCATGGATGCAATCCGATATGCGGTAATGGGGGCATGGAAAGATATGAAGAGACTTCTTCCAATGCTCGCAAGCGGAGAAAAGGAGGAATAGTCAATGATACAAGGTGGAAGAGGTGTGATAAGAACCTTTCTTGAAAAGAGAGGCTATAGGTCAGTTCCAGAAGACTTCTATGGAAAAATTGAAGAATGGAAAGACTGGTACATCAATGGAGTTGATAAGATGCACACACGCACTGTCTACAACGGAAAGACTGTAGTCAAGCAGGAAATCAAATCACTAGGCATGGCCAAGACAGTGGCCGAAACATGGGCCAATTTATTAATGAATGAAAAGGTTCAAATCAACGTAGGGAATGAACATAGTAATGATGTTTTGCATGATATTTTGAAAGACAATAAATTCCAAACGAATGCGAATCGCTTATGCGAATTGTATTTCGCTCTAGGAACCGGAGCTTTCGTTGAGTATATCGGCAAGGATGAAGTCCAGATTGATTACATCCAGGCTGACTTGATATTTCCTATCACATGGTCAAGCAAAGGCGTAGAGGAATGTGCATTCGGTTCAGTGATTCGATACATGAATCAAGACTGCATCTACATTCAAATGCACATCAAAGAAAAAGGACAGTACATCATTGAAAATCACATTCTAGGATTAGAAGGCCAAGGTTATAAAGAAATGGAATTGCCATTCGGTGTTGAGCAAATCATCAACACTGGATCTAAAACTCCGTTGTTCCAAATTCTTAAGCCGAACATCGTCAACAATGCCGATGAATCATTGTCTTTGCCGATGGGAATCAGCGTGTATGGAAATGCTACAGATGTGTTGATGGAAATTGACACTGCCTTTGATGCGCTAGATACCGAAATCAACACTGGCCGAAGAATCATATTCCTTCAAGCTGCGGGATTCCAGACAGATTCAGAAGGAATCACACACAACATGATTGGTGACCATGAGACGATATTCAGAAGTGTTGGTGATGCAGACGAAGATGGAAAAGCCATGGTACATGACTTCTCTCCTGCATTAAGAATCAGTGAAATCAACCAGGCAATTCAAATGCAGTTGAATCTATTGAGTGAAAAATGTGGAATGGGAACGAATCAATTTGAATTCACTTTAAAAGGTGTTAAGACTGCGACTGAAGTCATTTCAGAAGACAGTGATATGTATTCAAATTTGAAGAAGCACGAAATCGTCTTAGGCGAAGCCCTGGAAAATATGATTGAAGCTATCTCATTCTTATCTGGTAAGATTGGAAATCCAATGGAAATTGATGAGATCACAATTGATTTTGACGACTCAATCATCGAAGACAAAGACACTGAACGCAAACAAGACCAGGCAGACTTGGCCAACGGAACACTTAGACCAGAAGAATATCGAGCTAAGTGGCGAAATGAAACGATTGAAGAAGCTACAAAGAATCTTCCACAGAGTGCGGATGTGATGGAGTAAGATGCTAACAGAAAGAGAAATCGAGGCCTTTGGATTTGGACACGAAGCTATATTCAAAGACCTTGAGAAAGCCATCATGTCTGATATTGTCAGAAGAATCAGACAGACCGATGTGATCACACGTTCTGCAGATTTCCAATTGAATCATTTAAAGATGCTTGGAATGTCCGACTACGAAATCAAGAAGATGGCAGAGCAATACATCCAGGCTTCAGACGATTACCTGGATAGAGTGTTCGCAAATGCCATTGAGACAGACTACATTGATAACAAAGAACTGTACAAAGCTCAAGGCAAGGAATTTATTCCTTTTGAAGACAACGAGATGATTCAACAATGGATTCAAGCTATCAAGCTACAAACCAAAGATGAAATGAGAAGGTTGACGGAATCCATGGGATTTGTTGTGCAGACTGGAAATCGTAAAGTAGTTCAACCGGTTGGGCAATTCTATCAAAACGTTTTAGATCAATCTGTTGTTGATATAATGATGGGCACATTTGATTACAATCGAGTGTTAAATGATGCGGTACGAAAAATGACGCATTCCGGTCTTCGTTGGATTGATTATCAGTCCGGATGGCACAACAGAGTGACTGTAGCAGCAAGGCGAGCAGTCATGACCGGAATATCACAGATAACGATGCAGATTTCAGAAATGAATGCCAACGAATTAGGAACAGATTACTTTGAAGTAACTGCACACGCAAATGCTCGTCCAAGCCACGCAGAATGGCAAGGAAAAGTGTATTCCAGAAAAGAATTAGAAACTGTGTGCCACCTTGGTGAAGTGACTGGACTTTTAGGAGCGAACTGCTATCACATGTACTATCCATTCATTCCTGGTGTATCAAAGCGAGCGTATACTGATGATCAACTAGATGAATGGAAGTCAGACAAGCCAATTGAATACAATGGCAAGGAATACAACGGATATGAAGCCACACAACGCATGAGGCAAATGGAAACTAACATGCGTGCGCAACGTGAAAAAATCTATTTATTGAAGCAAGGCGAAGATGAAATCGGTGTGAATAACGCAAAGGTTAAATATCAAATTCAGATGGATCAGTACAGAGATTTTGCGAAAGCGATGGGCCTTAAACAACAGAAGGAACGCATATACGGTGACGGACTAGGCAAACTAGGAACATCTAGCAAATTGAATCTTATACTTAATGATATTCAATTACCTAAAAGTGTAGGAGCTAGATGGTCAAATTATGATATAATTTACATGGAAACCGGAGAACATTTTAAGTTCGCAGAAGGAACAAGACTCCAAAACGTTCAAATATTCGCTGGAAAGGGTGTTAAAAATCCTTTTAGAAAAGCTGAAAAATACGCAAGATTATATGGTGGAGATCCTAAAGATTGGCAGCACGTGAAAGCTATAGCGTATGTGGAAACAAGTGATGGAATTCGAAAAGCGGACGTACATTGGTTTCAATGTCAAAATGTTGGGAAAGTTCGATTTAAGGTCAAGAGGTGGTTAGATGAAAGTTAGATATATTGCACATCTAGATGATATAGATTTAACAGAAGGAGCGGTTTATAAAGTTTTATCAGTTGAGAAAAATTGGTACCGTATAGTTGATGATTCCGATGACGATTATTTGTATCCACCTGATTTATTCGAAATCGTAGAGAAATAACGATGTCTGAGAACTTTAAAATCATCTATAAGATATTAAAGATTCTAGAATCATCTATGGATCATGAAGTTTTTGATGTTCAAAGAATATCCGCGTCCGCACTAGGAATCACAGATGTTCGTCTCAAAAAGGTGTTGAAGATGCTTCTTGAGAATGGATATGTATCTGGATTTGAAATCAAGAAGTATATCGGAGATCCATATGAAAATGTTATCGGACTAGAGGACATCCAAATCACCTTGAAAGGTCTAGAATACCTGGAAGAAAACAGTCTCATGAGAAAGGCTGCGGAATTAGCAAAAGGAATCGCAAATATCATTTAAAAACTAAATTTATTAATTAGCGTCTATTTAAGAAATAGGCGCTTTTTATATGCCATGGGCAAGGCGATAAAAGGCACCAATCCAAAGTGAGAAGAGACTCACGTTAATAAACTGTAGGAGGAAAAGAAAGATGAAACGAGAAGAATTAAGAGCAATTGAAGGACTAACAGAAGAACAAATTAATCAGATCATGAACGTGCACCAAAATGATGTGACTAATTGGAACAACAGACTTCAAGCGCAGGAGACACAAATTACGAATTTGAACGCAAAGGTTAAGGAATTTGATGGTGTCGATGTAGCCAAGCTACAAAAGGATCTAACTGACATGCAGAACAAGTACAACTCAGATATGGCCGCCAAAGATAAAGACTTTGCAAAGCAGATGTACTTCAACGGAATCCAGTTCACGTCAAAGCTAGCTAAAAGTGCTGCAATGGCAGAATTCGACAAGAAGAACCTTGAGTTCAAAGAAGGTCAATTTGTAGGAGCCGACGAGTTCATCGAAGAGTTGAAGAAGGACAATCCAACTGCCTTTGCCACAGAAAAAAGCGGGGAAGGAGCTCAAGCCCAAACTCAACAACAAACACAGCAGGCAACGAATCCATTCAGTTCTGGAATGGCACAAGGTTCTGCGACTGGTTCAGATGAATTAGATCCAGTCACTGCTAGATTCAAGGAATTGAATCCAGACATTCAAATTTAATGCTATAGGAGGATAAGAGAATGCCACAATTAAATGGAACACATGAAAAACAAGATCGCTATTCTAGCTTAGTATTGGCGAAATTACGCAGCACATCAGTCATGATGGGTTTATTCAACAGAAAATACGAAGGGTCACCAGTAGCTGGTGCAGTTAAAATTCCAGTACGCGATGACGAAGTTAAAGTCAACAAAGACTATGACATCAAGTCAGGTGGAGATTTGACAACTTCAAAAACAACTTATAAATCATTACCAATCGACAAGAGCTTATATGTCAATGAATTAATCGATGGATATGAAGCAGACGCAGTACCAGATAACTTGACTGCAGACCGCTTAGATTCTGCAGGATATGCAATGGGATTAGAAGTCGATAGTGAATTAATCAACGTTTGTGCTACTTCAGGTACTGCATCAACAAATACTACTGCATTGACTGCTAAGACTATCTACTCAAGCATTGTCGATGAAGTACAAGCATTGAAAAAGAAAGGTGTACACTTAAATGAGATGTGGTTAGTTGTAACTAACGAAACATTTGGATTATTATGCAAGGCGCCTGAGTTCATCAATGCTTCTGATTCTGGTGTTAAGAACGCGGCAGAAGGATTCCGAGGAACTGTATTCGGATTGAAAGTATACGAAACAAACAACATCCCTGACGATTCAAACATCGAATATATCTTAGGAAACAACGTATTCTGTCACTTCGTAAATGACTGGATGAAGAAGGTTTCAGTCAATGCGATTGCAGACGGAAAACACATCGGTGCTTCTGCATTACAAGGTAGACAAGTTTATGGAGATATGATCTCACGTCCAGAAACTGTCACAATCAAAAAGAAAGTAGCTGCCTAGATTTAGATGGGATGGTCCATAAATGTTAGTAAATTACACAATATATCAGGAACAGTACCTTGGAAAATCAATTCCAGAAGAAGAATTCAATGCCTATTCTAGATTGTCAGAATCATATGTTAATCAATACACATTCACTAGAATCCAAAACACTTTAAGTGATCAGGAGAAAGAGAATGTGTATTTTTGTATCTGCGAAATTGCAGAAACAATATATGACAACGATCATCTGCCTTCTTCAAAAGGAATCACATCCGAAAGCGTCGATGGCCATTCCGTATCATTCGAACGCAGAAAGACTACTATTCAATTGAAGCCTTTAATCAAGGATATAATCAATCGATGGTTGTGCAATACGAATCTTTTATACAGAGGGTGCTTATGATTGATTGCAATAACACTGTCACACATGCACGCTGGGTCGTAGACGAGGAAAAGCGAGACAAGGTACTTGTCAGTGAGCTGATAAAGAATTGCTCGTGGAATCACGTCTATGGCACTAGGGACGGAGAAAAGGAAGATACAGAAGATGATTCCTTCACAGTCCGTATAGAAGTGAACGTAGCAAATGACATTCCTGATATAAAAAAACACGATATTCTAATTCTTGGAGAAGTCGACATCCAAGGCATGACGTCGGCTCAACTCCAACGAAAATATCCAGAGTCTTTCGAAGTTCAAACTGTAAAATACAACCTTAATTCTGTAGGTGGCTATAGCAATCACATAAGGATTCAAGGGGTATGACAGAACCTATCAAGGTGCCAAGCGATATCGACATCAAGATTGCTTCAAAAATGGGCAGAGTCCAGGCAAAGCTCAAGTTTGATCCATCACTTGGACCAGGTGTCAACAATGCTTATAAGCGAGCTCAAAAGTTTGTTGATTCAGAAGTTATCAGACTATCATCACCATACACTCCGATGCGCAGCGGAAAGTTGATACAGTCTTCAACATCTTCAACAAGAATTGGTTCAGGAGAAGTCAAGTATAATGTTCCGTATGCTAGATATCAGTATTACGGAATGTTAATGGTTGGCCGAGCACCAAAGAAGCTCACAAGCACTCCATTGAAGTATCAAGGCGCCCCACAAAGAGGTGCCAAATGGTTTGAACGTATGAAAGCAAAAAATAAGCAAGACATATTGAAAGGAGCTGGCAAAATTGTCGCAACGAAAAAATAATCTGGAACAGATTCGAAACTATTTTTTGAATTGTCCGGTATTTGATAAGCATTCAATCCTTCATATCGACTACTTGAATGAGCGAATCGATGAAACAATTGAATACAGTATCATGTCAGAGATAAATTCAAACATGATCGTAAAAAGATATACTGATGGCAGTACTTTGAGACAGTTCCTTTTTTCAATCATGTCAAAAGAAGACTTTTCACCAGAAGTCCAGTCACAAATTGCAGCATCTTCTTTATATGAAGACCTGCAAGACTGGATTGAAAAGCAAAATCAACTAGGTATATTGCCGGACATCGAAGGTATACAGACTATCGAAGTGGTAGCTCCTGCATATCTATTCGATGCCGAGGCCAACTCTGCAACGTATCAGATACAATGCAGAATTCTATATTTAAAGGAGGACTAAAATATGGCAGTAAACGAAAAGTTAGTAACTCGTGATAAAAAGGTTGCATTCATGGCTGTTGGAGGCAAGGATGAGACAACTTTCACACGAATGACTAAGTTCACATCGATGAGCAAATCATCAAATCCAGTTGAATATTCACGTACATACGTAGATGAAGCAGCTGAGCGTAGTGATGTGACTGGGTATGCACCATCTATCGCGTATGGATTCGACCAATACGAAAACAACGAAGTGCACAATGATATCATCTCAATCACAGAAGGAGAAAAAGTTGGAGACGACGCAATCCGTACAATCTTGATTGTAGATTTCACTGCACCAGTAACTGCATCAGATGCAACTAAATACAAGGCAGTCAAACGTAACTATTCAGTTATTCCTGATTCAGATGGTGGCGATGAAAATGCATATACTTATTCTGGAAACTTCAAAGCTTCTGGAGCAAAAGAAGAAGTCACTGTCACATCAACTGATGAATGGAAGACTTGCACAATTTCAAAATAGGACCTTTTCATAGGTCCTTTTTTATTTAATTAGAATATAAAAAGGAGATAAGAGCCATGAGCCAAATTAATTTAGACTACAATGTTCCAGTCTGGAAAATCAATGGATTGGAATTTGAATTCGATACAGAAGATCCATCAACATGGGTACGTTATGAGAATGCCTATAAAGCATTCCAGGACAAAGTTAAACATAGACCTAAAGATGGTGGTCGTTCGGGATTACTTAAATTTGAAATGAAGATCATCAAGGAATTGTTCAACGATGTGTTCGGCCACAATGCAGGAACACAAATCTTCAAAGGCCAACCAAACAACAGACGCTACTATTATGCAGTCCACAATGACTTTGTTAAGTTTGTAGACAGATGCAGAGAAGAAAGCGATGACGCAGTTATCAAATTA
>ULMM01052123.1_pt1 | contig 16175 bp, 5 predicted proteins | sample 1951661 | NCBI WGS metagenome assembly ULMM01 (sample SAMEA4835551, study PRJEB28245) | human gut metagenome | biome: gut microbiome; material: fecal sample | place: Denmark | collected 2008 | reverse complement strand
TGGGAGAATGATAAAGAAGCTTTTAGAGATAAAACTGTGTTAAGATATGAGTTAGATTATATCTATAAATTAAAGTATAATCCTTATAAAGCTAGATTTAATAATAAGACTATATTTCAGTTTAAGTTTATAAGAGATATTAAACAAGGTATATCAAAAGAAATACAAAAAGGTAATATTGATGCAATATTAAAATATAAATAATATGATAAATGAAATAAATTATATAAGTATAAATGAATTAGCTTCAAGAGTATTAGACAACACTTTACTTAGTGATGTTAATATTGAACAGATTATCAGGCATGTATTAGATTTTATGGCTAAATTTGGAGTTAATAATATATATAAAGATAAAGAGACTATTCTTACTGTACAGGAGTATAGAGCTTTACTTCCTTGTGATTTAATTAGAATAATGCAGTTAAAAGACTGTAAAAGTGGTTTATGCTTTAGACAAATGACTTCAAGTTATATTCCAACAGATAATGATAGAGATTATGAATTAACTTTTAAAACACAAGGCAGAGTACTATATACTTCTATTAAGGAATGTGAAGTTAGATTAGCTTATAAAGCTATACCTGTAGATGATGATGGATTTCCATTACTTATAGATAATCCTCTTTATCTTAAAACCTTAGAGTTATATATTAAGAAAGAAGTATATGGAGATTTATTTGCACAAGGTAAATTAAATCAAAATGTACTTACTCATATTGAACAACAATATGCTTGGAATGTAGGACAATTACAAAGTGAATTTAATATTCCTAGTGTTCATGAAATGGAATCTATAAAGAATATGTGGACTTCATTATTACAATATAATAATCATTTTGTAAGAGATTTTAAATATGGAAATTCTAATCATAATAAAATAGTTTAATTATGCAGAAGAAATATTTTAATTTTCAACCTAAAGGTATGAATACCAATATGTCTCCTAAGTTTCAATCTAATGAATATGCTACTTACATGAATAATATTAGAATAACTAAGGATGATAACGGCATATTATCTTTACAGTTTGAAAGAGGAAATAAGCGATTAAATCTAGATATAAAAGGATGTGTAATAGGTACTTGTGTACTAAATAAATATCTTGTATTATTTACACAAGAAACTAATACACATAGAAGACCTAATGATGAAATTGATATTATTAAAACTGACCATATATATAGATTAGAGATAATAAATGAAAATTTAAATATAGTAGAAATATTTACAGGAAATCTTAATTTTGATACAGAGTATCCATTAGAAACATTAAGTGTATATGAAAATGAAAATATACAAAAAGTGTATTTTATAGATGGTAAAAATCAAGCTAGAGTGATAAATATATTAGAAGATTATAATCTTAAATATCAAGATACTTTATCTGAATATAAAAAGACAGCATTTGATTTTGTTGCCGAATTACAACTTAATGAAGAGATATACATACATAAAATTATAGGTACTGGAGAATTTCCCCAAGGTACTATACAATATGTATTTTCATATTATGATAAGCATGGTAGACAATCTAACTTATTTGCACAATCTGATTTACAATACTTAGCTTATAATAAAGGAGTTAGTCCTGAAGAAAAAGTTAATTGTAGCTTTAAAATATATATAGATAACATAGATAGACAATTTAATTATCTTAGAATTTACTCTATTATAAGAACTTCTCAAGATGCTATTCCTACTTGTAAAAGAGTTGTAGATTTAGAGATTAATTCTAATGATATTGTATATGTTGACAATGGTACTACAGGAGATATTATAGATAATACTGAATTATTATATTTAGGAGGTAATACTATATGCCCTAATACTTTTGAGCAAAAAGATGGTACTTTATTTATGGGTAATTATACAATTAATAACAATGATATATCTAAAGAAACTGCTATTAATATAAGAAATCTTTTAGGTAGTAAATTAGGATTTAAATATAGAGCAACTAGTATATCTTATAAAGGAAAAAATAATTATTATAATTATGAAGGACAATTAGGTGAAAGTGATGTAGCAGGATTTAAATATATGGAATGGTATGGTGTAGCTATACAGTTTCAGAATAAGAATGGAAGATTTAGTTCTCCTATATATTTAGGCTCTACAAGAAATTATTTTCCTCCTAATATAGTAGATTATAATCTTTCAGAAGAAGTTGGTGTAAATAGAGGAGAATTAAATTTAGATATTGATATAGCAAAATTAGTAGAAATTATTGATACTAATATATGGGTTAAAGCTAGACTTTTAATAGTTAATCCTACTAATAATTTAAAAACAGTTTTATGTCAAGGTATTATATCTTCTACTGTATTTAATTATAGAGATAGATATAATAATACTCCTTTTACTATGTCTTCCTGGAAAATGACTTCTTTAGGAAAGCATCTAAAGGCATTATATGGGAATTCTATTTCATGGGGGGAAATTCAGAATATAGAATTTGCTAAATCTCCTATTATAGGAGGAAGTACTCACACTCAAATTTATATTAAATGTACTATACAATTAGGATATTATAGAACTATTGTAGTTTCTGAAAATAATATTGTATTATATGACAGGAGTACTTCAACTATTATCAAAGCAAAAGAAAATTTAAAAAATTGGAATTCAAGTATAAATATAAATGAAATTCCTGACGACAGTTGGAAAAATAGTGCTACTATACAGCAAGAAATAGAAATCAATGGAGCAGATACTATTGTAAATGATTTTGGAGAATGCTTTGCTTATGATGAATCTTTAGTAACATTTAATTCACCAGATATTGAAAATCAATATAATAACATAAATAAAAATACTAAATTAAGAATAATAGGTATTTTAAAGTCCAAGCCTTTATTTTCTAATTATCTGATTCAGGGAAATGATTTAAATGACCCTTCAAAAGGAAATATTCCAACAAAGAATATTAAAGATTTTACTTCTGATTTATTATGGAGAGATATGGATTCCAGTTGGGATAATTTAGGTAATTACGATGCTAATAAGGATTGGTTATTTGCTACTTATTTATGGCATAGAGAAACTAGTTATTCAGATAATGGTATAGAAAAAAAGAATAGTAATGGAAATTTTAGAAAAGTATGGTCTAAACCTGTTAAGAAAATAATTTCTAACACTAGAGAATGTGATACTTCTTATCTTAGAGATAGTTTAAGCTATATAGATAATATAGAAGAAATAAATAAATTCAATTATTATGAATTACCTATAGATGATATTAAGGTTATTACTACAAATGGTGATGATATTTATAAACTAAATAGTAATATGGGAGATAGTTATATAGAAACATTATCTTATATTTCTGATGTTAATAAATTATTTCCTACTAATAATGAATATCCTATATATGGAAGACAGTATTATGCTTATAGTGAAGAGTTTATAAGTAATTATATAGCATATGATACTATTATAGTAGATGGTAAAGCGGCTACTTCAAAAGACCCTATAAGAATTAAATATAAAGAAACACCTCATGCTATTATATCTTTTGGTTCTAAAAATAATAGTACTATTAAACTTCCTAGAATGAGTATTAAGCATAAATCTGAAATAGATAGAGTAGGAGAAGATACTGTAGTTAGAAAATTATTTTGGAATACAGAAAATAATTCTTATACAAAGGATTTTATATGGACTAAGTATATTAATGAATATGCTAATTATATGAATCCTACAAATATAGAAACTAATTATTTCTTCTATAAGGCTAATCCTAGTACAAATGATTATTATTATTTAGCTGATTTATGTGTACAGGACCCTGATACTTCTCCTTATGAATCAAGTAATGGTAATGAAAGTATTATATCTCAGTATTCTTTTATACCCGCAGGAGAAGCTATTAAACTTACAGGAGAAACTGTATCATTAAGAGGTAATCATGGAGATACTTATTATCAAAGATGGGATTGTTTAAAGACTTTCCCTTATAGTACTGATGATAAGAATCAATATATAGATATTACTTCTTTCTTTGTAGAATCTAGAATAAATCTTGATGGTAGATATGATAAACAAAGAGGTTTAAAATATAATCTTGGAGTACTTAATACTAACTTTAATTTTATAAATAAATCTTATACACAAAGAAATAATTTCTTTAATTATAGACAGATAGAAGATGAGGGTGTTATAAACTTTCCTAATCAGATAACTATATCTAAAACTAAAGTATTAGGAGAAGATGTAGATTCATGGACTAATGTTACTCTTGCAAGTGTATTTGATTTAGATGGAGATAAAGGTAAACTTAATGCAATAAGAAAGATTAATAATGACCTTTATTGTTTTCAAGATAATGGTATATCAAGATTACTTTACAATTCTAGAGTACAGATTAGTACTTCTGATGGTGTACCTATTGAAATAGCTAATAGTACTAAATTACAAGATAAACAATACTTATCAGATTCAATAGGATGCCAAAATAAATGGGCTATTAAATCTACTTCTCAAGGTATTTATTTTATAGATACTTATAATAGTGAACTTTATAAGATAAATGATAAAGGTATTACTCCTATATCTCAAAATAAGTTTAAAAACTATTTTACTCAGTTAAGTTCTAATATATGGTCTCCTTCATTATGGAATTATGAGAATAGCAGTAACTTTATAGATTCTATTAAACTTGAGTATGATAGTACTACTTACGATTTATATATAGTAAGTAGAGATACAGCTTTAGCTTATAATGAGTTATTAGGTGAATTTACTTCATTCTATGATTATGGTTCTACTTTATATTGGGTAAACCTTAATGATAAGAGTTTACAGATAAATAAAGATGGTATTTATGAAGCCTATAAAGGAAATTATGGTATTATATATAATAAGTACTCTTTTGCAGATATAGAATTTATAGTTAATAGTGAGTTTGATTTAGATAAGATATTTGAAACAGTAGAACTTACTACAAGTGATATTGCTAAGATTAATAATTGGAAATCAGATTATTATCCATTTGATACTCTAGAAGTAAGTAATGAATATCAGAGAGGTAAGAATGAGGCTTCTTCTATTAATGTAAAAAAGAAATTTAGAACTTGGAGATGGCAGATACCTAGAAACAGTAAAAAGAATGAAGATGGTATTATAACTAATAGAGATAGAATTAGAAATATGTGGGCTAAGATAAAGCTCAGTAAAAAATATAATTCTCCTTTATCTATTTATGATATTAATGTGGCTTACTATAGTTAAATTATAGCAGGATATTAAGTATTTACTTAGTATTCTGCTATTTCTTATTAATTTTATTTGTAGTATTAAATAATTTGTGTATCTTTGCAAAATAAAATAATTAACTATGAGAAAGAAAGATAAGTTATATACAATAAAACAATCTATTAATTTATATCCTAATGGAGGTTTTATAGAAAAGAATACTACTTTACTAGATTCTTTAACTAATGGTAATGGTTTTAGTTTAAAGAATATCTTTAGTGGTCAAAACTTAACAGATATAGCTAAAGGTGGTATTGGGGCTTTAGGCTCTATAGTAGGACTAGTAGGGGGGAATCTTATTGATGGAGGTTTATCCTCTGGAGCAGGTAATACTATTAGTAGTATTGGCAGTACAGTTGGTAGTGCAATATCTACTGTTAATCCTTTAGTAGGAGGCATTGTTTCTGCTGGTTCAGGATTAATAGGAAGTTTAACAAATAGAATGTTTGGCTCTAAGTTAAACCAAGAAAATATTAATCAAGTAAAAGGTAATATATCTTCTACTGCTAATACATCTTTTGGTGGTAGTGCTGATGACTTAATGAGTCAATTATCTGGTGCTTCTATGTTAGGAAGTATTAATAGAAGTGATATAGGTAAAGATGGTTGGTTTAGTCATAAAGCTAAGAATCTTACTAATAAATTAAGAGCACAAGCAGAAGCAGCTAATACTAGATTATATAATAATTTTAACCAAGCTGTTAATGTTACTAATGAAAATCAATTTCTTCAAAGTATGTATAATGTAGAAGCCTTTGGTGGTCCTTTATTTAAAGAAGGTGGAATTATGATTAAGAAAGAAAATAGAGGTAAATTTACTGAAAGTGCAAATAGAGCTAATATGGGTGTACAAGAGTATGCTAGACATATATTAGCCAATAAGGAAGATTATTCTCCAACATTAATTAAGAGAGCTAATTTTGCTAGAAACTTTGGTGGTAGAAAAGCTTTTGGTGGAGATTTAAATACTTATGGTGGTACTTATAATGGGGGACTTGAATATATTAATAATGGTCATACTCACTCTGAAAATCCTTATGGAGGTGTACCTATGGGTACTGATAGAAATGGCACTCCTAATTTAGTAGAAGAAGGAGAGACTATATGGAATGATTATGTATTCAGTAATAGACTTAAAGTACCTGAAACATTAACAGATAAATATAAATTAAGTAAAGATATAACCTTTGCAGAAGCTAGTAAGAAATTAGGTAAGGAAATAGAAGAAACTCCTAATGACCCTATTAGTAAAAGAACATTTAATTCCTTTATGCAGGATTTACAACAATCACAGGAAGAAGTTAAAGCTAAAAAGGAATTAGCTAAGACTAAGAGACAATTTAATAAGTTAAGTCCACAAGAACAATTAGGAATACTTAATGGTACTCCTGTACAAGAAGATAATACTATGCTATCTAATCCTAATGAAATAGTTCCTAATGAAATAGTTTCTAATGAACCTCAACAATTTGATGATGGTGGTTGGATGTTTGATAATATGTGGGAAGGAGCACCTGAATATCAGAATAGTTATTTAAAAGGTAATATTCCTTATTATCAAGGTAAAGTAAGTAGCAAGGGTTATAGTGTTAAAGACATAGAAGGTACTGATAACTATAAGAACTTTACTAAATATGTTTTAACATTACCTGATAATCATAATTATTGGCAGACATTAAGTAATAAAACAGGTAAAGATGTTACTTATTTGAAGAACAATTATGAGAGACTTAGAAATGATGGTAAATTAGGTTGGGTACATAGAACTCCTAAGTTTAATAATATTAGTACTCAAGCTGATACTCCATTTACTATATATCAACTTTTAGATGCACTTGGCAATCAGAAACCATTTAATATGTTATCACCTTATGGTATGGGATATAGTGCAAATGATATAGTACCTTTTAGTGATAGGGTGGATGCTAATGGTAATACTGTTATAGATTTAAAGAATAAAGAATTTATATCAACAGATACTAAAAAGAAAACTAATAATAAAACTAATAATAAAACTAATAATAAAGAAGATAATGGCTTATTACCTACTTGGATGAGATATGCTCCCATTGTAGGTTCTGCTATAGGAGCAGCAAGTTCTTTATTGAGTAAACCTGATGAAAGTAGTGCTGATGCAATATTAACTGCTGCAAGAGAAGCTGGTCAATATACACCAATATCATTTAATCCTATTGGAGATTATATACAATATAATCCATTTGATAGAGACTATTATATTAATAAATTAAATGCTGAAAGTGGTGCAGCTAGAAGAGCAATAATTAATCAAGCTAGTGGCAATAGAGGTAATGCTATGGCAGGTATATTAGCAGCAGATTATAATGCTCAGAATCAATTAGGAGCATTAGCTAGACAAGCTGAAGAGTATAACTTAGCACAAAGACAGAAAGTAGCAGAGTTTAATAGAGGTACTAATATGTTCAATACTGAAGGTATGTTTAAAGCTGATACTGCTAATCAAGCTGCTAAGATGCAAGCTAGAAGTACCTTATTACAAGGTACTATGCAGGCAGAAAGACTTAGACAAGCTGCTAGACAACAACTTGCAGCAGAGAGAAGTGCTAATCTTACTAATCTGTTTAATAATATTGGTAATATTGGTAGAGAGAATATGAACTTTAATATATTAAATACTAGTGCTGCATTCCCTTGGGCTATGACAAATAAGGGAGAATCTAAGTATAAATCAAGAAAGAGAGGTAAAGAATGAAATATACAGGTTATATTTATATAATAGAAAATATTATAAACAATCTTAAATATGCATGTGAAAAAATAAGACAAGCTCTTTTAAATAGAGATAAAGAGATTATACATAGAATATCTTTAAAGCTTAAAGGAAGAAAAATAAATAAAACATTAAAAAGATTTAAACCTGTATTACAGTATGATTTAAATGGAAATTTTATAAAAGAATGTCATAGTAGAAATAGAAAAATTGCACAATATGATATTAATAATAATTTAATAAAAATATATACCTCAAAAAGTGAAATACTTAATACTTTAAAAATGTGTTTATGTGGTAAAAATAAAACTTCTGGTGGCTTTATTTGGAAATATATTATAGAAAGGAGGAAATTTAATGAAAAATTATAGTTTAATTGTCAGCTCTACATTTAATCCATATTCCTTACAGGAGCTACTTCCTATATATCAAGCTAATGCTCAAGCACAATATCAAGCAGAAGAAGCTTTCTCACAATTACAGATGAAAGCAGACCAATGGGAAAAGTTAGCTAATAATGCACAAGATGCTGATGTTTATAGTAAGTATAAATCATATTCAAATCAATTAAAGGAAGCTGCTAATGATGTACTTAATAATGGTATTAATGCTGCTAGTAGAAGAAACTTAATGAATATGAGAGCACAATATGCCAGTAACATAATACCTATTGAAGAGGCTTATAATAAGAGACAACAACAAGCTCAAGTATTATGGCAAGCTAGATTACAAGACCCTACATTAATTGCTCAAGACCCTAGTGAATTAGGTCTTAGTTATTATATGAAGAATCCTAGTTATACACCACAGAGTTATAGTGGTAAATTATTAACTGCACAATCAGCACAAGCTGCACAGAATTTAGCTAAAACTTTAAGTAGCTATGGTAAGGGAGAACCTATTGATAGTTATACTAATACATTTATACAGAAACATGGTTTAACTAGAAATGATATACAAAAGTATCTTAATGGAGAAACTACTGCTACTAATAAAGTATTAGGTGCTATTTATCAACAGGTTTATGATTCTAGTCAAATAGGTAACTGGGCTAATGAAAATCAAAGAAGACAAGCAGCTAACTTTATTAAACAAGGTATGTGGTCTGCTATAGGTCAAGATACTATTCAAGCTATGGAGAACTTTGAAGCTAAAGAGAATTATAAATTGCAGCAACAATTAGCTTTAGCACAAGCTCAACAACAGCAAAATCAATTATCTGCTATAAATGAAGTACCTATTTATACTCCTGAAGAGCAGAATGAAGCTGATAAAATGAAAGAGAAATATAAGCAATATTTCTATACTAAGAATGGTAGAACTTATTTAAGCCAGAAAGGTAGAGAAGCCTATGAAAGTAAAACTAGAATAAAAGCTACTGATTTAGCAAGATATCAGCATGAAGGTAAAGGTAAATATGGTTATGGGCAATTTACAATAAGAGACAATATAAGTGGTAAGCCTACTGTAGTATCTATACAGAAGGATAAAGAAGGGTACTACTATAACAATCTCAATAGTGAATTCTCAGAATTATTAAATTCATTAGGAGCACAGAAATACTTAGGTAAAGAACATAACTGGCAACCTGGAAATGTAGGTAACTTATGGAATAAATACATAAATACTGGTGTTAGAGGTGATGCTAAACAATTTATGGAATATGATTATGCTTTAAGTCCTACACAACAAACAGCTTATAAAAATCAGATAGCTGCTGCTAATATTGGTAGAGATAAAATTTATGCTGCTAAGTTTGATAAAAAATCAGGTACTTGGAAGAAAGATAAAGATATTGATTTAGCAGATTTCTTAAATGAAGATAATAAATGGACAGTTACCAATGCTAGATTTGGAGCACAAGGAAGAACTTATATAGCAAAGAATAAAGATGGAAAAGTAATAAGATTTGTAATGCCTATAGGAATTAATCCTAATGTTGAAAAGAATATTGATAAGAGAGCTGAAGATGCAATGAATATAAGCAAAACACTTCAGAGTGGTAAATTAAATGGTAAACCTTTAACTGATGTACAAAAAGCTCAATTAAGACAAGCTTATAATAATGCTATACAACAAGCTTACTTATTCCAATCTCAATTAGGGGTATTAAATAATACATCAACACAGGATTTTGCTGCACAGGCATATGAATAAATTTATATAATTATGGTACAAATAAAGAAACAGAAACCAGTAGATATAAGAAAGAGTGGATTGCAGAATTGGAAACAATTACAGCAACAGAATAATGCTATTCAAAGTGGATATGACCCTGAAGTAGCTCAATATTTACAGGAATTAGATATAAAGAGACCTTTAAGACATATGATGAATCCAGAAGAGGCTGCACCTCATGTAGTACAGTCTTCTCTTTATAATACTAATACTAAATTAGGGGAATCAATGTTTGATGAGGATGTTTATTCCCCTGAGCAATTTCAAGATGCAGCAGATGTAAGAGCTGAAAATCAACCTTGGTATGCTCAATTAGGTGCTGGTATTACTAAAGGTGCAGTACTCACAGGTACTACTTTTCTTGATGGTACTATGGGTTTATTATATGGTGGTGCTAAAGCTATAGGAGATGGAGATGTAAGTAAATTATGGGATAATGATTTCTCAAAAGCTATGCAATCTATAAATGATTGGTCTGAAAGAGAATTACCTAACTATTATACTTCACAGGAGCAAGATGCTAGTATATGGGATAAATTATTTACAGCTAACTTTTGGGGTGATAGTCTTATTAAGAACTTAGGATTTACTGTAGGTGCATTCTATAGTGGTGGTTTAGAAGCAGGAGCTATAAGAGGTTTAGGTAGATTAGCTATGACTGGAGCAAAGAATTTAGGTGCTACTATAAGTACTATAAAGAATATTGCTCAGACTTCACAAGCTACTGCTTCAATTTTAGGCTCCTTTACCAGTGCTGTTAATGAAGGTAGAATAGAAGCATTAAATAATAGTAGAGAATATTATAAAGCAGTATCATCTGATTTACTTAATCAACATAATGAAAGATTAAAGTCAATACAAGATAATTATTATGGTACTGAAATGTATAATAATCTTGTAGCACAGGAAAATGATAATTATAATAAAGCTATGACTAAATTATCTGAGGATAGAGTTCATATGGGTAATGTAGATTTAGCTTTGAATATTCCTATACTTACTATATCAAACTTAATACAGTTTGGTAAGATGTATGGTAGAGGATTTAAAACTGCAAGAAGAGCACAACAGATAGAAGAGAATATTGGTGGTAGAGGAATAACAGGTACTTTAGGTAAATATGCACCTAAAACTACTAAGAGTGAAATATATACTGCTGCATTAAAAAATCCTATATCAGAAGGTATGGAAGAAGTTAATCAGCAGTTAGCAAGTAATATATCTGCTGATTATTATAAGACTGATGTAGATAATTATTATAAAGCACTTACTGACCCTAATAATAGACAGGAGGCTAATTCTTGGTTAAAGGCTTCTATGCAAGCTTTTACTAAAACTATGGGAGACCAATCTACTTGGGAACAGTTCTTAGTAGGTGCTATGACAGGTGCTATGGGTATGCCTAGATTTAGGTCATTTACTAAAGAAGGTAAATTCCAAAGTCCTATTACTATTGAAGGTGGTATTTTAGGAGAATATAGAGATGTTACTCAAAGAATTACTAGAGAACAAGCTATAGCAGATAAACTTAATGAAAGAGTAAATTCACCTGAATTTAAAGCTTATTATGATGGTTATGTAAGACATCAAGGTTTCCAGAAAGCAATGAATAATGCTACACAAAATAATGATGAATTTGAATTTAAGAATGCAGAGAATTCACAATTAATATCAGATATAACTATGTTTGATAGTGTAGGTAAACTTGATGATTTAGTTGAAATGATTAATCAAGGTCTAGGTGATACTTCCAATGAAAACATAGAATCTATTATTAAAAATACAGGTAGACAAGTATCTAAGGATGAACAGGTAAATCAACTTACAGAACAGTTAAATGCTAATCAACAGGCACAAGCAAATACTAATGATGCTAGTGAACTTGTTAGATTAAAGCAGGAAGAAGTAGATATTCAGCATAAAATAAATACTGCAAAAGATTATTATATAAGTCCTTATACTGATGAGAATGGTAATAAGTTGTCTGATGAAGAAATAACTAATCAGATGAATAAAGCTAAGACTGAATTCTTAGATAAGATTAATGAATATAAACAGACTAAGAATGATTTAATTGAAGCTTCAAATAATACATTAAGTGATGAACAGTTAAATGAGCTTATCTATTTAAAAAGTAGTCTTAATGACTGGAAAGAAAGAGGTTCTTTTATCAGAGATAACAATAAGAGTACTATATCAAAGATTATTAAGCAGCTTACTGATGTAAGAACTGTACTTAATGATAATAATACTAAGGAATATAATAGTAATAAGAGAAAGCTTAATGATATAGAAAATACTCTAAAAGTATTAGAGTTATTCAATAATAGTGAAAATCCAGATTTACTTATATCAGATAAGAGTCTTAATGTAAAATCCCTTAAAGATATAGCAAAGAATTCTTTAGGTATTGATGCTGATGAATATAATAGATTTAGTAAAGATTTAAATGATTTAATTAAGATAGGTAAAGCTAGAAAATCATATAAGGAAAAGCTTATTGAATATATGCTTAATCCTGGTAAAATAGATGAAGCTCATGCTAATATAGATAATCAGAATCAAAGAAAACAGAAAGACTTAGATGTAAGAAGAATACTTGATAAGGTTAGCAATGCTACTACTTATAAAGATATTGATGATATATTTAAAGAAGAGAATATTGAAGATGCAAGTATATTAACTAATAATAATACTGAATTAGGTAGTACTTATGCTAAGTCTAAAAGCTTTATGAATAGTGTTAATAATGCTATTGATAAACTTGATATTGATGATGAAGATAAAGCACAATTAAGGACTTATGCACAAGAGAAATATAATAATAGTACTTCTTATGAAGAGTTAACTAATCCTGATTATCAGATAACAGATAATGAAGATTTATTGACCAATGATTATTATACTCAGCAGTTGAATAATGCTATGGTTGCTGCTATTAAAGATATGTCTGATAAACAGTCTATTCCAGATGATAAGAAAGTAGAGCATTCAAAGTTTACTATTGATACTAATGGTGAAAAGACTGGAGCTGATGATAATTCTACTGCTCCTGTACAGGAGAAACAGGATATATTATCATCATTAAGAACTGCAACAGAAAATATTAATAGACCTAATGCAAAGAATTTCTGGGATAAAGCTAATAAGATTATAGATAATTATAATAGTAATAAAGCTACATATGAAGAAGTTAGAAAAGCTATTGAAGATTTATATAACTTATATGCTAAAGAAGTAGATACTAAGACTAGAGATACTCTTTGTAAAGAAGTAAATAAAGTGCTTAATAGTATTCAACCTGATAGACCAGTATTAACTGAAAGACAAGAGAATACTAATAACTTGACTGAGTTAAAAACTGATGTAGAAAATGTAGAAAAGTCAGCAGAAAAGTATTATTATAAACCTGCTATTTCTGAATATGCAGCTAATACATTTACTAATTTTGATATAGCTAATCCTAATTATAAGGATATTTATCAGTATTTAGTTAGTAAAGGTGCATTTGATTATGTTAATAAGGGTAACTTAAAAGTAGGTGATGAACTCACTTTAAAGCATGAGAAGATAGGTAATTATGATGAAGTAGTAATGTATCATAATGACCAAGTGGTAGGTATACTACCATCTACAGCTACAGCTATAAAAGGTAATTATGTAGGTCTTAAAAATGTTAGAGAAAGAGTAATAAAAGGAGAAGAAATAAAACTTAATGTTTCTAAGATTATGTTAGGTCAGTTTAAATATACTGAAGACCAGACAAGACCTATTAAAGACCTTATGAATGGTACTCCTATACAGTTAGGTATAGTTAGTAACAGAGAGTTAATAACCAATAAGGATTTGACTACTGAGAAACCTTATAATAGAAGTCAAGCTGATGGTAAGGTATATTTATTATTAAAGAATAGTAGAGGTACTTATTCTCCTAAACCTATTAGAGTAAAACATTTCAATGAAGAAGAATTTGATTTAAATAAATTAAAGGATACTAATAATTCTAGAGCAAGAGAAATACATAGAATTATTGATGAATTAAGTAAAACTACTAATCCTGATAAGTGTACTGAATTATTCATAGATTTATGTCAGCAATTATATTTACCTAATAGCTTTCATATGAATATATTCAGCTATAAAGGTACTATATTCCTATCTCTTAAAGGTGGTCCTCAAGGTACAAAGAATATTAACTTAGAAAATAACACTGGTAGTTTTACATTAAATGTAGATGGTTCTATTGGAGGTAGTGCTGCTACTCAGACAGACCCTATTCATGTTTATAATGAAATACTTAAATATTTATATTCATTAAATACTCCTTTTAATATTGATAAGAATGAGATTAATAAGGGAGATTACAATGAAAAATTAGTTAATGATGATATACTTTATACTCACTTAGTAGATACTCAAATGACTAATAGTTGGTTTACTACCAATTATTATGATGAAGAAGGTAATCAGAAAGATGCTATTAATCCTAAAGGTACATTCTCTCCTACAGGAAATAAGGAAGGTACTAAAGTAACATTAGGTAAGAATACTTACTTTGTAAGAGATGGTAAAATCTATGATAGTAGTGAAAGTGTTGTAGTACCTAAAGAAACTAATTTAATATTTGATTTAGCTGCTGCTTATGAGCTTAATGGTAATGCAGTAAATGGTCCTTATATCTATAATGGTATTACTAAAGTTAATGGTCATTATATGGATGTAACTCATAAATCTTATGCTACTGAAAAGCAGAAGCAGATGTATGAGGATAATATGAATAATAGACCTACTGTTATAGATAAAATGAATCATACTTTAAATAGATTAAAGGAAGACCAAGCTAAAGTTAAGAGATTAGATAATGGAAGACCTGATAATACTATTGAAGGTAGAGAAGGACATATATATCAAATACTTGAAGATGATGGTCAATATCATGAGTATGAAGGTGTACATAATGTAATAGGTGAATCTTGGAAGAGAGATGAGAATCAAACTTCTAATACTTTAGCTTTACAATATGGTCAGGAATTTGATGATTTAATGAGACAATCTTTTGAAGGAGACATTGATGCTATACAGAAGCCAGATAATATGTCTAATGAAGTATTTGAAAGATTTAAATCAAGAGCTAAATCATTGAAGGAATACTTTGATAATAATAGTGAAATTCCTATTGCTAATGGTATAGTTGTATTTAATAAGATTGGTGATAAGAGAATTGCTGGAGAGTTAGACTTGTTGACTTATAATAAATATACAGGAGAATTTAGATTCTATGATTTCAAGACATCTAAGTATAGATTCTATACTGATGAAGGTAAGCTTGATACTCATTATACTACTATATGGCATAATAGACAAATAAGAAGTACTCAAGAGCAATATACTAGACAATTAAGTGCTTATAATGACTTATTTACTAGTAGATATGGTACACCTGTAGTTAATATGGCTTTAATACCTTTAATTATCAATTATAATGATAAAGGTATTACTGCATTTAATGCAGAACCAACAGTCAATATTACTTATCAACCTAGTGAATTTATGCAAGGTACTACTGTAAGTACTCCTAAAGTAGATAACAATACTATTCCTGTAAGTAATGTTAAGACATTAGAATTATCTGATACTAAAAAAGTTAAAGTAGATATAAGTACTTTACCTGTAGTAACTACTATTAATGGTAGTGAAATTAAAGCTTATATAGAAGAAGTTAAATCTACTAATAATTCTACCAAGAAAATTACTACTTTCTATTCCCCTTATATGGTATTTCCTAATGGTGAAGTTACTTATATGAATGGTAGAAGAGAATTACTTACTGATAAACAATTAGAAGAAAATAAAAGTACTTGGGCTAGTACTATACAGGCTAATAAAGCTGCATTTATTCAAGCAGGTATAGTTAATGCTAAACCTCAAGAAGAAATTAAAATTAATTATGATACTAATAATGTATTTATAGGTGGTGAATTTGGTACTGGCA
>ULMM01037675.1_pt1 | contig 16509 bp, 10 predicted proteins | sample 1951661 | NCBI WGS metagenome assembly ULMM01 (sample SAMEA4835551, study PRJEB28245) | human gut metagenome | biome: gut microbiome; material: fecal sample | place: Denmark | collected 2008 | reverse complement strand
CAACCCACACCCATTTACACCGGGCGATACAAAGAGACGTCAGAAGCGTTGTATGGATATCTTCCATATGCAGATCGGCGGACTTGCCAAGCGGCTTTCCATCTGTGGCGGAAAGATGGTGATCGGTGTGTCCGGTGGTATGGATTCCACCTTGTCACTGCTTGTGGCTGCACAGACCTTGAAGAAGATGGGGCTGCCTGCTACGAATCTGACCGGAATCACGATGCCAGCCTTCGGCACGACGAACCGCACATACCAAAATTCCCTAACCCTGATGCAGACACTCGGCATCACCGTGAAGGAAATCCCAATCAAGGATGCATGTATAATACATTATGCGGACATCGGACATGATATGGAGATCAAAGACATTACTTATGAGAATGTGCAGGCACGCGAGCGGACACAGGTGCTGATGGACTATGCGAATAAAATCGGTGCCATCGTCGTCGGAACCGGAGATCTGTCAGAGCTTGCCCTTGGCTGGTGTACCTATAACGCCGATCAGATGAGCATGTACGGCGTCAATGCCAGCATCCCGAAGACACTTGTCAAATGGATGATTGCCAGCGTGATCGAATGTAACATCTTTCCGGACAGCACGGAAGTCCTGAAGGATATCATCGATACCCCAATCAGTCCGGAGCTTCTTCCACCGGATGAACACGGCAACATCGTGCAAAAGACCGAAGATTCGGTCGGTCCTTACGAGCTGCATGATTTCTTCCTGTACTATGTCATGCGTTTTGGATACAGCCCGGAGAAGATCTTCTATCTGGCAAAACGTGCATTTGCAGGAACCTATGATGCTGCAACCATCTTAAAATGGATGAAAATGTTCTATCGCCGTTTCTTCGCCCAGCAGTTTAAGCGGAGCTGTATGCCGGATGGCGTGAAGGTCGGTAGTGTATGCTTATCCCCACGTGGCGACTGGCGTATGCCAAGCGACGCATCCGTGCAGATCTGGATGCGGCAGTTAGAGAAACTCGCAGATTAAGAATTTATTTTCGTACTACATGCAACCTTTTGCCGGGTTGTGAAGTGTTATATATAGTAAAGGTAGTAAAGGATTGGGAGAAATTGTAATATGGATTTGGAGACAATAGCGCTTATTGCCATGGGAGGATGCTTATTTCTGTGGCTTGTTGTGAATTTCATCATCACGCTTCATAATGTCCGCAAAGCAAAAGCTGCGGGGCTTACCGTACAGGTACAATGTGAAAAATGCGGAACGATATATGAAGTAACCGGAAAAGAGGCAACACGCCCGGCTATGATAAAATATAAGAAGAGCAGTCGTACCCATATATCAAACGGTGCTTTTGTAAATACGCAAAAGTACAGCCATTATGCAAAGAAATTTTATTGTCCTTGCTGTGATAAGAAGACTTACGGCAAGGTACTTGATATTCAGGAACTACAATATGAGGGACAGGATAGTACAATAAAAGAACTCGGAAAAGGCTTTTTGCGTATGGTCATTGGCTGCACGATTATCCTGATTCTTGCACAAATCCCTTTACAGATCGGGAAGAAACAGAGGGAACGTGAAGTGCAGCAGATGAAGGAGCAGCAATATGAAGATCTTAAGAACAAAGCAGATAATCGAAATTAAAAATGTACGGCATTTAAAATTTGTACGATATATTCTGACTTTGTGTTTTCTGCTTTTTATAGTTGTGGGCATAACCGGCTGCACAAAAGAGTATACCGCGGACGATATCAAATCATATGCCAAAGAAACGTTATCCATAAGAAGAGTTACTGTGTATATAATCCCCCATGAATATAAAGATGAGGATGGATACACGGATATTTTATGGACTGTGAAAGATAAGAAAAACAACATTACATTCCATGTATTGGATAACACCTTCTATGGCGTGGAAAGCGTAGCCAATATGCTGTTGGATGATTATGACGACTGTGTATTTGCCGCGTATGCAGATAAGCTTCCAACTGATATTTTATCTTATGAAATAACAGAAAGCGACCAAACGCATCTGACAAATGCCGAAATCGTTGCTGAATATACAAACGAGACAGAACTTAACGCATGCCTTTGCGCTTTGCAGGATGTATATACATTCTATGAAGAAAAAGGGTTTGATGATCTAGTTATTGGATATACATTACATTATCAACCACCAGAAAACAACATGGATGCGGAACCGGATACCGAAGGAAAAGAATACACCGGTGTTCTTTCCGATATTCCAACTTTATCTGAATTCAAATAATATAACTAATGAATACAAAAACGCGCAGTACAAACTGCGCGTTTTTTACAATAAGTCTGTTCAACTACCTTCCTAGATAAAAGTCGAACATTTATTCGAAAAAAGTATTGACAAAAGAACAGATGTTCTGTATAATTCAATCATCGAACAGATGTTCATCAGATGAAACAGCAACAGGGAGGAAACAGATATGAAACATAAATTAATTTTTGGACTTAGTCTTGTACTTATCATTTGTATAATATTTGGTGTCAACAACAAAAAGCAGAACCCGGAAGCAGCAACATCCAATCAGAAATATTATGCCTGCATCACGATTGATGAAGACGAAACACTCTGGACAATTGCAGAAGAGCATTATTCCGAAGAATATAACAGTTATCAGGAATACATCGATGAAGTCAAGTTTATTAACAACCTGACCGATGATACGATTTATCGTGGAGCCAAGCTGGTAATTCCTTACTACGCAGCCCCATTATAAATAAATTCCATACCATACCTTATTTGAAGCCGGAACGTAAAACCTTCCGGCTTTTTTCAACAAATTTCCTGCCATATCGGTTGAAAGTTAAACCGATTTCTTATATAATAATTTAATTGTGGGATTGGAATACATACACCCACAAATTATATAAGAAAGAGGAAATACAAATGAACAGCGTGTCAATTCCAACTATGGAGCCGGATAGACAATACTATTTCATGAACCAGTGCAAAACACTTGTACTTGAGAAAAAGGCAGCATTGAATCGACCACTTACCTACAACATCCAGACCTTTGGATGTCAGATGAATTCCCACGACTCAGAGAAGCTCAAAGGCATCATGGATGAGATCGGATATGAAGAAGTGGACGACGAGGCAGCTGACTTTGTAATCTTTAATACATGTACGATTCGCGAGAATGCGAATCAGAAATTATACGGACATCTCGGCCACGTCAAGACATTAAAGAACAAAAACAAAGACATGATCGTGTGTCTGTGTGGCTGCATGATGCAGGAGCCACATGTCATTGAGACATTGAAACAGAAGTATAAATTCGTAAATATTATCTTCGGCACACATAACATCTACAAATTAGCAGAGCTTATTTACAGCTATTTAGAGACAGGCAAGCAGACAATCGAAGTCTTAGATGAGACAAAACAGACCGTCGAACAGCTTCCTAGAAAGCGGAAATATACATTTAAGTCCGGCGTCAATATCATGTACGGATGCAACAATTTCTGTACGTACTGTATCGTGCCATATGTACGCGGACGTGAACAGAGCCGCAAGAAAGAAGAGATTCTGGCAGAGGTAGAAGCACTTGCCAAGCAGGGAATTTCCGAAGTTATGCTGCTTGGTCAGAATGTAAATTCCTATGGCAATATCTATGAATACAAGGACGGAAAGATTGTTGAAGTGGACGAGAAAGATCGTGTAACATTTCCACAGCTGCTTACGGAAGTGTGCAAAATTGACGGCATCAAGCGTGTACGCTTCATGACCAGTCATCCGAAAGATCTGTCAGATGAGCTGATTGAGGTAATGGCAGAAGAGCCGAAGATCTGCAAGCATCTGCATCTGCCTGTACAATCAGGTTCCACTAACATATTAACACGCATGAACCGTCGCTATACGAAGGAACAGTACCTTGCGTTAGTTGACCGGATTCGTGCCAAGATGCCGAACATCTCCCTGACAACCGATATCATCGTCGGATTTCCGGGTGAGACAGAAGAAGATTTCGAGGATACACTGGATATTATCCGTAAAGTAAAATATGATCAGGCGTTTACATTTATCTACTCCAAGCGCACCGGAACACCGGCTGCAACAATGGATAATCAGGTGCCGGAAGATGTCATCAAGGAACGTTTTAACCGTCTTCTGACATTAGTCAACGAGATTTCGAATGCACAGATCAAGCGGTTTGCTGATCAGGTAAAGCCTGTGCTTGTGGAGGAAGTAAATCATCACGATGCATCACTTGTAACCGGACGAACCGAAGAGAATGTAACGGTACATTTTCCGGGAACTGCCGATATGATCGGAACGACTGTCGATGTAAAGCTGACAGACTGTAAGGGATTTTACTTCATGGGTGAAAGGATTGGGTGATTGGCGTGGCAAAGCTATCTCCTATGATGGAGCAATATGTTGCAACTAAAGAAAAATATAAAGACTGTATTTTATTTTACCGTCTCGGTGATTTCTATGAGATGTTCTTTGATGATGCAATCTTAGCATCCAAGGAACTTGAAATTACACTAACCGGAAAAGACTGCGGTATGGAAGAGCGGGCACCGATGTGTGGGATTCCATTTCATGCAGCAGATACTTATATCAATCAGCTTGTAAAAAAAGGCTACAAGGTAGCAATCGGCGAGCAGGTCGAAGATCCCAAGCTTGCCAAAGGACTTGTAAAGCGTGAGGTCATACGGATTGTAACACCGGGTACCAATTTGTCTTCCGAAAGTCTGGAAGAGTCCAAGAACAATTACCTGATGTGTATTTCCTATGTTGGGAAAAACTATGGTATCTCCGTTACGGATCTGTCAACTGGTGTATTTAAGACCTGCCAGATACAACAGGCAGAAAAGGTCGTTGATGAGATCAATAAATTCCAGCCATCCGAGGTATTATATCAGGCTGGCGTAGAACAGGTAGAGGAGATTCACGCCGTATGTGAGCGGTTGCAGGTATCTCATACCGAAGCACCGGACTATTATTTTAACTTAGAAACAGACGAAGAAACATTAAAGCGTCAGTTTCACATCAACAGTATCGAGGGACTCGGGTTAAAGGACAGCCCGGCTTGTGTTGCTTCCTGTGGTGCATTGATGCAGTATCTGCATGAAACACAGATGAGTTCCCTGTCACATATCAACCATATCGAGACGTATTCTGTGGATTCCTTTATGATTTTGGATTCCGCAACCAGACGGAATCTGGAACTTACTGAAACCTTGCGGGATAAGCAGAAGCGTGGTTCTCTGCTTTGGGTACTCGATAAGACAAAAACTGCAATGGGTGCCAGAAAACTGCGTGAATTTGTCGAACAGCCACTCTTATATAAGGATGCGATTGAAAAACGTCTGGATGCAATCGAAGCGATCAACAAAGAGCTGATCGTTCGGGAAGAACTGCGCGAATATTTGAATACGATTTACGATCTGGAGCGTCTACTGACACGAATCGCACTGAAGACTGCCAATCCAAGGGATTTACTCGCTTTCAAGACATCCATTCAATATCTGCCGGATATTTATAATCTGCTCCGTGAGCTTCCTTGTGAACGTATCAATGAAATTTACGAGGATTACGATAGTCTGGAAGATCTGTATGATCTGCTCGAACAGGCAATCGTGGAAGAACCTCCGGTTTCTATCAAGGAAGGTGGTATCTTCAAACAGGGATACCGCGACGAGATTGACGAGCTGCGTCTGGCAAAAACCGAATGTAAGACATGGCTGGCGGATCTGGAGTCAAAAGAACGGGAAAAAACAGGAATTAAAGGTCTGAAAATCAAATATAACAAGGTCTTTGACTATTATTTTGAGGTGACAAATTCATTCAAATCCTTAGTTCCAGATTATTTCATCCGCAAACAGACGCTGGTAAACGCCGAACGTTTTACGACAGATGAATTAAATACTCTTTCTGGCAAGATTCTTGGCGCAGAGGATAAGCTATATGCGCTCGAATACGACTGCTATGTGGAATTAAGAGAAAAACTTGCCGCAGCCCTTGTCCGTGTACAAAAGATGGCTGGATACATTGCAGAATTAGACGCCCTTTGTTCTCTTGCATATGTCGCTGACAAGAACAATTATGTCCGTCCATCCTTAAATACCGATGGCGTGATTGATATCAAAGGCGGCAGACATCCGGTTGTTGAGAAAATGCTTGCAAACGACAGCTTCGTGGAAAATGATACTTACCTGAATAATGCCGAAAGCCGTATCTCGATCATTACCGGACCTAATATGGCAGGTAAATCCACCTATATGCGTCAGACTGCATTGATCACGCTGATGGCCCAGATTGGTTCCTTTGTCCCTGCAGAGTCGGCGAATATTGGACTCTGTGACCGGATATTTACCCGTGTCGGTGCATCGGACGACCTCGCAAGCGGACAATCAACATTTATGATCGAAATGAATGAAGTTGCAAATATCCTACGCAACGCAACGAAAGACAGCCTTCTTATCTTAGATGAGATCGGACGTGGTACATCCACTTTCGACGGTCTTTCGATTGCATGGGCAGTTGTTGAATACATTGCCGATCCAAACATATTAGGCGCAAAGACATTATTTGCAACGCATTATCATGAGCTGACAGAATTAGAAGGAAAGCTTTCCTCCGTCAATAATTTCTGTATTGCTGTACAGGAAGAGGGCGACGACATTGTGTTCCTCCGCAAGATTATCAAGGGTGGTGCAGACCGGAGTTATGGTATACAGGTAGCCAGACTTGCCGGTGTGCCAGAACCAGTTTTGAAACGGGCACGCGAAATCTGCAATGAGCTGATTGACTCCGATATCACAACGAAGGTAAAAGATATCGACATCAAGCCGGCACTTTCTGAGCAGCCAAAGAAAAAAGAGACAAGATCTTCGGACTATGAACAGCTTTCTCTGTTTTCTTCCCCTGTGGAGATGACGATTGCCAACGAGTTAAAAACGATGGATCTGAATAATATGACACCGATCAAGGCAATGTTATACTTGCAGGAATTACAGGAACGTCTGAAACAGCAGTAACCGATGCCATTGTTTATGAACAACTATGAGGGTACATAACATATGATTAGAGTATTAGATAAAGCGACCATCGATAAAATTGCAGCCGGCGAAGTTATTGAACGTCCATCCTCTGTCGTAAAGGAGCTTTTGGAAAATGCCATTGATGCTGGCTCCACCGCAGTGACCGTTGAGATTAAGGACGGCGGAACTTCCTTTATCCGCGTGACCGATAACGGTTGCGGCATTCCAAAGGAAGAAGTGCGCATGGCATATATGCGTCATGCAACAAGTAAGATTGAACATGCGGAAGACTTAAATTCCATCCTGTCGCTTGGTTTCCGTGGTGAGGCACTTTCTACGATTGCAGCCGTCTCACAGACGGAAATGATCACAAAAACCGCGACCGACCTGACTGGAATCAAATATGTCATCCACGGTGGAAAGGAAATCGAATACAAAGATGTCGGTGTGCCAAACGGCACCACGATTGTTGTTCGGAATTTGTTTTTCAATACACCGGCACGTAAGAAGTTTTTGAAGTCTGCCATGACAGAAGGTTCCTATATTTTTGACCTTTTGACGCGAATTGCACTGTCACATCCGGAAATATCCTTTAAACTGATTGCAAACGGACAGACACGTATTGATACTTCCGGAAACGGAAAGTTAAAGGATACGATCTATCAGTTATATGGCAGAGACATCACTGCCAATCTGATTCCAATTGATTACACTGACGGTGATATTCATCTGTCTGGATTTATCGGCAAGCCTTTTATTGCAAGAGGAAACCGTGGACTTGAAAATTATTTTATCAATCACCGGTACATTAAAAGCAACGTCGTAAACCGCGCGATTGAAGAAGGCTACCGTACCTTTGTGATGCAACACAAATTTCCATTTACCGTGCTGTATCTGGATCTGCCACAGGAAAAATGCGATGTCAACGTCCATCCGACCAAAATGGAATTCAAATATGATAACGAGAAGAAGCTGTTTGAGGTCTGTTGTACAGCCGTAAAGCTGGCTCTGACCCACAAGGAGATCATACCGAAAGAGGGAGAAAAACCAATTGTCTCCCCTGTGATTTCCCACCCGGAGCAAAAACCAGCAGAGCCTTTTGAGGTGAGACGAGCACAGTCACAGACGATTCCACAGAAAAACGTCCGTGCCGGAAGTTACAGTCCGACTTACAAGATTCTGGAATCTCTTCGGAAAGCAGAAGAGCAGGAAGCTGCCAAGAATGGGACACCACTCCCGAACATCGCTGATATGGTTGCCGACGATGGCGTTGTATATGCACCATCTGCACAAGCACCGCAGCCGAACAAATCAACCACTTCAGCTCAGCCAATACAGCAGCAGAGCGGTTCAACAACTGCTCAGGCAGTACGGCAGGGCAATTACGCAGCAACCGCGTCTCAGACTGTGCAACAGAATAGTACAACGTCTCAGCCAGACAATTCTGAGCCAACACAGGTCCAGCCAGCGGAACCATCCAACAAGCCGGATCTGTCTAAAATGGACAAAAATTCAGCAGCCTACAAATACACGGTTGGCAAGCAGGAAACGCTCTTTGACGATGATTTTCTGACGGAAAAAGCGCGGCTTTCGCACCGTGTGATCGGTCAGGTATTTGAGACATACTGGCTGATTGAATACAATGACAATCTTTATATCATGGATCAGCATGCCGCACATGAGAAGGTAAAATACGAAGAACTGATGGAAAACCTCAAGAATAAACAGGTGTTTTCCCAGCAGCTCTTACCGCCTATGGTAATTACCGTTACCTATGCAGAGCGGCAGGCAATCTTAGATAACTTTGATTTGTTTATGAAAATTGGCTATGATATCGAGGAATTTGGCGGCAATGAATTCAAGATCAACGCAATTCCATCCAACCTTTTTGGTCTGCATGGACGGGATATGTTCTTAGAGTTTGTCGGCTCCCTGATTCAGAATTCCGGTTACATGTCGAATGATATTTTTGTCAAGAAATTATCTACTATGGCATGTAAAGCGGCAGTAAAGGGAAATATGAAGTTATCCTTTCAGGAAATTGATGCCTTGGTTGACAAGCTGCTCAGTCTAGAAAACCCATATACGTGTCCACACGGCAGACCAACCATCATCTCTATGAGTAAGACCGAACTGGAAAAGAAATTCCACCGTATCGTTTCATAATCCTTGCGGACGAACACACAAAATGAAACAATACCTACATCAATTATGACAAATACAGAAAAAAAGAACAATTTAATCATACTGACCGGCCCAACCGCAGTCGGAAAGACAGCGCTTTCCTTAAAGCTTGCAAACGATGTAGGCGGAGAGATCGTATCCGCCGATTCCATTCAGGTGTACAAACATTTTGATATCGGTTCAGCGAAGATTCCACCAGAAGAAATGCAGGGCATCCCGCATCATCTGATTGATATCTTAGAACCAAAGGACAGTTTTAATGTTATGGAATTCAAGAAATATGCAGAAGAAGCGATGGCTGGTATCTATGAGCGCGGACATATCCCGATCATCACTGGAGGAACGGGATTTTATATTCAAGCTCTTTTATATGATATTTCTTTTGATGAAGAAACCGAGGATGGCTACCGAAAAGAATTAGAAACCCTTGGAGACGAAAAGGGAAACGATTGTCTGCACACGATGCTTGCTGAATGTGATCCGGAATCCGCCGCAGCAATCCATGCCAATAACCGGCAACGTGTGATCCGGGCATTGGAATATTTCCATCAGACTGGAAAGAAATTTTCGACACACAATGAGACCGAGCGTGAGAAGACGTCTCCATATAACTTTGCATATTTTGTGCTGACAAGAAACCGTGCAGCCTTGTATGAGACAATCGAGCAGCGCATTGACGAAATGCTTGCCTCCGGGCTTGTGGAAGAAGTTCGTTCTTTAGTCGACACCTACCATTTGACCACAGAGGATACAAGCATGCAGGGGATTGGATATAAAGAAATCCTTGGATACCTGAACGGCGAATACGATCTGCCAGAAGCCATCCGGATATTAAAACGCGACACCAGACACTTTGCAAAGCGTCAGCTTACCTGGTTTCGGCGGGAACGGGACGTAATCTGGCTCGACAAGGATATCTTAAACACAGACCAGAAGCTGGAAGATGCAATCATGACGCATCTTGCAGAGAAAAATATACGATAATTTTACAATGATCAATTACAGGAGAATATTATGAGTGCAACCGATGAAATTAAAAACTATTATTTAAGTCTTGGCATCAAAGAATCGGTCTACGATTTCTGCGAAGCAACCGAACAGGCATTGCTTCCAAGATTTCAGGAGATCGACCGCATTGCAGAACAAAACCAGATTAAGGTAATCTCTGCTATGCAGAAAGCTGGATTTTCAGAGTCCCATTTGAATGGTACGACCGGATACGGCTACAACGATCGCGGAAGAGAAGCAGTCGAAGAGATTTACGCCCATGTATTTCACACCGAGGACGCATTGGTACGTCAGCAGATTACCTGTGGTACCCATGCACTATCCATTGCCCTGTCCGCGAATTTGCGTCCGGGCGATGAAATCTTGTCCCCGGTCGGAAAAGTGTATGATACTTTAGAGGGAGTTATCGGCATCAGGGAGTCCAAGGGATCTCTTGCCGAATTCGGCATTACATTCCGCAAAGTTGATTTATTGCCAGATGGCAGTTTTGACTATGATAACATTAAGAAAAACATCAACGAGAAGACAAAGCTGATCGAGATCCAGCGTTCCAAGGGATACGATGTACGTCCAACCCTTTCAGTCGAACAGATTGGTGAACTGATTGCATTTGTGAAATCCATCAAGCCAGACGTGATCTGTATGGTTGATAACTGCTACGGCGAATTCGTTGAGACAATTGAGCCATCCGATGTCGGTGCAGATATGGTTGTCGGTTCCCTGATTAAGAATCCGGGTGGCGGACTTGCTCCAATCGGCGGATATATCTGCGGTAAGAAAGAATATATTGAAAACTGCGCGTACCGTCTTACAACACCAGGACTTGGAAAGGAAGTCGGTGCATCTTTGAACGCAACCCGTCCAATCGCACAGGGACTGTTTTTAGCACCAACTGTAACTGCAGCTGCATTAAAAGGCGCCATCTTTGCCGCTAATGTCTATGAACGCCTGCATTTTAAATCTGTTCCGAATGCCACAGAACCTCGTTATGATATCATTCAGGCAGTAGAATTTGGAAAACCGGAATATATCCAGGCATTCTGTGAAGGAATTCAGGCGGCTGCACCGGTTGACAGCTTTGTAACTCCAATCCCATGGGATATGCCAGGTTACGACAGTCAGGTCATTATGGCTGCCGGTGCATTTGTATCTGGTGCATCCATTGAACTTTCTGCCGATGCTCCAATGAAAGAGCCATATGCCGTATATTTTCAGGGTGGACTGACCTATCCCCATGCAAAGTTTGGTATCATGATGTCCCTTGAAAAAATGGTAGAAAAAGGACTTGTAGTATGTTAGACTAGGCGATGATAAGCCTCGCACCCGGAGAGGTGGAAGGAGTGCTTATGCATATATTAGTCAAAGATTTAGCTGTCTGCGAACGCCCTTACGAAAAGGCAGAGCGGTATGGTGTTTCCGCACTTTCGGATGCGGAACTGTTATCCCTGATCATGCGAACCGGCACCAAAGAGGCCAGCGTGCTGGATCTGGCAAATCAGGTATTAAATGCACACGATACGCAAAAAGGATTACTTGGATTGCAGTTTTTGCTGCCACAGGAGCTGACGAAAATCCCTGGTATCGGGAAGGTCAAAGCCATCCAGCTTCTTGCACTGGCAGAGATATCCAAACGGATGAATCTCGAACAATTGCAAAAAAAACTGGAATTTCATACTCCTGACACAATTGGAGCGTATTATAGGGAGAAGTGCAGATTTTTATCCGTTGAAAAAACTTTTTTATTGTTACTTACAAATGCGCATACTTTAATCAAGGAAGTGGAGTTATCCTCTGGCACGGTCAATCAGACTTACCTGTCACCACGCGAGATATTTATTCACGCGCTGCGCTATGAGGCAGTGCATATCGTGCTGGTACATAACCACCCATCCGGTCGCGTTACACCAAGTGAGGCAGACATCCAATCGACGCTTCGCATCCGCGATGCAGGGCAGTTGCTTGGAATTCAGGTATCTGACCATATCATCGTCGCTGGAGATCATTATTTAAGTATGCTGGAAAGAGGCATTTTATGAGATTTGATCGAAGAAAAGATATCCATCCAAAATATCTGTTACTTACATTTACGATTATCGGCATCGTGCTGATCGTATTGTCATATGCAGCTGCACCAAAGGTCGCAGGAATCAGGCGCTTTACAAGCAAGCTGATCACGCCAATTCAGAAAGGGATCAACGAGATCGGTCTGTGGACGGATTCAAAAATGAAGAATCTGAACGAAATCAAAACACTGACCGACGAAAACGAAGCTCTGCAAACAGAGCTTGCATCCTGTAAGCAGGAGATCACAAACTATCAGAATAAAATGCTGGAACTGCAGGAATTGCGGGATCTGTATGATCTGGATGAATCCTATCCGGATTATGAGATGACGGCTGCCCATGTATTTGCAAAAGATTCCACTTCGTGGTTTTCTACATTCTATATTGACAAGGGAACCAAACAGGGACTTTTTAAGGGTGCTAATGTCTTGTGTGGCGATGGCGTCGCAGGCATCATCACGGAATGCTTTGATGATTACGCCAAAGTACGTGCAGTCATCGATGACAATTCCAATATCAGTGCGAAGGTCATGCCTGCAAATGCACTCTGTACTGTCGAGGGAGATCTGAACCTCTATGACAGCGGGTATCTGCTTGTTGAAAATATTGATAAGGACGCCAATGTATCAATCGGAGATAAGGTTGTAACCTCGCCGATTTCAGACCTGTATCATTCCGGTCTGATCATCGGCTATGTGGCAAAGACCTCTTATGACACGAACAACCTGACAATGACTGCCTATATTACACCCGCAGTTGATTTTTCAAACATCACAGATGTGCTTGTCATTACGGCAGAAAAAAAGACCGTCTCCCACGAGTAAGCAAATGTAAGGGAAGCAGCAAATTATGAAACATAAACTGAAACGAATCATAACTTTGGCAATTCTGATTGTCATAAATTTTGTATTACAGTCGACGGTGTTTGGATTTCACAGTTTAAGTGTGATCACACCGAATCTTCTTCTGATCCTCACAATGTCCTTTGGACTGATGCGCGGCAGAAAAGAAGGTCTGCTGGTCGGTGCATGCAGCGGTCTGCTGGTGGATATATTTTTCTCCAGCATCCTTGGCCCCTATATGCTTTTATACATGTTTATTGGTTATATTAACGGTTTCTTCCACAAAAACTACATGATTGAAGATGTATTACTGCCTTTGATCGTAATTATTGTGGATGATTTTCTGTTTAATACGATTATCTATATTGTCAGTTTCTTATTAAAGAATAAAACGAATTACGGTGTATACCTTCTGCATGTGATTCTGCCGGAGATTTTATGTACCGCTTTGTTAACGGTGATCATTTACAAGCTCTATGTAAAGATCAACAAACGTTTAAAGGAAGATGAGTAATCTATGTTACGTGAGATATTACAATCAATTAAAGAGATTATTGTCGACTATGTAAAAAGCCGTCTGTTTCCGGTTACAGTTGTCGTCCTTGTACTTTTCTCGATTCTGGTACATCAGCTTTTTGTGTTGCAGATCAAAGAGGGAGAAGAGCATATGGAGAATTTCGTCTACAAGTCAAAAAAGACTTTGACGATCGATTCCGTGCGTGGAAATATTTACGACTGCAATGGAAACCTGCTCGCCTACAATGAGCTTTCTTACTCGGTTGTTTTCAGTAATGACAACGCACAGACAACGATGGCAAAGAACCTGAAGATCAGCGAGAATGAATTGAAAAACCAGATTGTCGACGAGACAATCTCCATATTAGAGAAAAACGGCGACTCCCTGACATTGGATTTCCCGATCAAGCTTGATGCAAATGGGAACTTCCAGTTTACAGTCAAAGACCAGCAGTTGAAAAATTTCCTGAAGGATGTCTATGCAAAAACCGATTATGATTCCATGCCTGACGAACAGAAAAATGCAACTGCGGACGATATCATGGAATATCTGAATACCAAAGTATTTGATGTTTCAGATTCTTATAGCAAAGAAGCAGATTTAAAGATTGTCGGCGTACGTTACAAGTTGTGGATGAACCGCTATCAGCAGTATGTTCCGGTTACCATCGCTTATGACATCAGTGAGACAAGCAATGCAGCGATTACAGAGCATGCAGATGAGCTTCCGGGCATGTCTGTCTCCGTCAAATCCCTGCGCCGCTACAACGACGCCAAATATTTCGCCCATGTCATCGGCTATATCGGTGCCATTTCCGATGAGGAAATGAAAGAAAAAAATGCAAAGCTTTCAGATGAGGAGCAGTATACAAACGAAGAAATGATCGGAAAAACCGGTATTGAGCAGTATTGTGAGTCCTATCTGCGCGGTACAAATGGTCTTGAGACGATGTATGTCGATAACCTTGGTAAAGTAATTGACACAGTTGAATCCAAACCCGCAACAGCCGGAAACGATGTCTATCTGACGCTGGATCTGAATCTACAGAAATACTGTTATGATACGCTGGAGGATGAGATCACCTCGATCATTTTATCGTATCTGACACCCGCCTATAACGTAATTGCCAAGGAAAATGCCAGCATCGCGATCTCTGATGTTTATTTTGGATTGTTTAATAACAACATCCTGTCACAGGATGATATGCGCGCAGAAGATGCAACGGATACTGAAAAAGCAACGATTCAGGCAATCGATGCCCAGAGACAGGCAACCCTTGACAATCTGTATACTATTTTGACATCTACCTTCACGCCGCTTTCTGAGCTGGATGAAAACTATCAGCATTACATGGAATATATCTGTGAGGTTTTGAGCGACAACAATATTTTCCATACCTCCATGATTGACAAAGACGATCAGGAGTTTATCGATTATACAAACAATGTAACGTCTCTGGAACATTATCTGAAATATGCAATCAGCCAGGAGGCGATCGACCTGTCTGCTTTGAAGGTTGAAAGCGATTATTATGATAATGACGAGATTTATAACGCATTATGCGATTATATTATTGAATATTTAAGTACAGACAGTGAATTCGACAAACTCGTGATCAAAGTTATGCTACAATCCGGAATGATAACCGGAGATGCAGTTGTACAGCTTCTGTATGATCAGGGAATTTTGAACGTCGACGGTGACACCGAGTATCAGGAATACCTCGCTGGAAATTACGGTGCCTATGACTTTATGCGTAAAAAGATCCAGAATCAGGAGATTACGCCTGCCATGCTGGCACTGGATATCTGTTCCGGTTCAGCGATTGTGACTGACGTCAACACTGGAGATGTCAAAGCATATGTCAGCTATCCAAGCTACGATAACAACTATCTGACCAACGAAGTAGATACCGCTTATTATAATCAGCTGTTAGCCGATAAGACAACGCCTCTATACAACCGTGCCAGCCAGCAGCGTACCGCGCCAGGTTCCACCTACAAACCGCTTGTTGCGATTGCAGGACTCACGGAGGGAGTAATTGACACCGGATCGATTTACTTCTGTAACGGACTTTTTGAAAAGATCACACCGTCTCCAAAATGTTGGGGCAACAGTGCACACGGAGGATTGAATGTCGTGGGTGGTATTCAGCATTCCTGCAACCTGTTCTTTTACAACCTCGGATATGATCTGGCGATTAAAGATGGCTCCTATAACGATGCCTACGGTGTTGAACGGATTCAGAAATACGCAGAGCTGTTCGGCCTTGGAGACAAATCTGGTCTGGAGCTTCCGGAAATCGAGCCGCATATCTCTGATAACGACTCCGTTCGAAGCGCCATTGGACAGGCAAAAAACATCTATGCACCCGTCCAGTTATCCCGCTATGTGACAACCATTGCCAACAGCGGAACCTGTTATAACCTCACATTGATCGATAAAGTAACCGACTACGAGGGAAATGTCATTTTGGACAATCATGCAGAAGTGAAAAATCAGGTGCAGCTTGCCAGCTCCACGTGGGACGCCGTCCATCAGGGTATGCGAAACGTGGTTGCGTATTCGGCTGGTTCCGACGAATTGATCAACCGGATCAATGTTCATGTCGCCGGAAAAACCGGAACCGCGCAGGAGAGTGAAGACAAGCCGGATCACGCGTTATTTGTATCCTACGCACCATATGAAAGTCCGGAAGTATCCGTAACCTGTGTTATCCAAAATGGTTATTCCTCCGCCAATGCCAGAGAATTGGCTGGATTCATCTATGCATACATGTATGATCCAGATAAATTAGTTGGTGCCGAAATGAGCGGCAACGCAACGCCGTCCCAAGATTAGTCAAAGAGAGGTGGAGTATGATTAGTCCCGTTATGATGAAAGGTAACAAAGCGG
>ULMM01026875.1_pt1 | contig 16619 bp, 13 predicted proteins | sample 1951661 | NCBI WGS metagenome assembly ULMM01 (sample SAMEA4835551, study PRJEB28245) | human gut metagenome | biome: gut microbiome; material: fecal sample | place: Denmark | collected 2008 | reverse complement strand
GGAATAGAAGATGTTATAGGCAGAGTTCCAATATTTGGAGGAAGTGCAGCTGATAACACGGTAGAAGGAAAATGGAGCATATATACAAATAACGAAATATTTGCAGATGGAGTTGCTGTAGCATTTTTCTATACAGATAAAAAAATGTCAAATGTATATACAGGAGCATATCATGAAACAATAAATAGTGGAATTATAACAAAAATAAAAGGAAAAAGAACATTAGTAGAAATAGATGGAGAGCCAGCAGTTAAAAAATATGCTAAATGGACAGGAAAAAAATTAAAAGACTTAGAAGGAGCAAACCTATTAGTTGAAACAGTTACAGCACCATTAGGAGTAAAAGACAGACTAGGAGATTTAATAGCAATACGTCATCCAATGTTTGCAAATAAAGATGGCTCTATGAATATAGGAGCAAATTTAGCAGTAAATACAGCTGTAATTCAAATGGAAGCAAGTGTTGATGAATTAATAAAAGCAACAGGAAAAACAGCAAAAGAAGTAAATAAAGAATTAGAAAATAAAGGAACAGAAGCAGGAGCATATTTATTTATTCACTGTGGAGGTAGAAGATTAGCTATAGGAGATAGAATAGATGAAGTAGCAGAATTATTAAAGAAAGAAGCACATGGAGTACCATTTATTGCAGCATTCACATTTGGTGAATATGGGGTAAAAGACCATGGAGCAAATACAACAGGAGGATTAATGCTTTCATTTACAGGTTTTTCTAAATGAAGAGAAGGGGAAAAACCACAAAAGAGCAACGAATCTAGCATAAAAAATCAAATAGAAAGCCAAATTAATATGGCAGACAAATTAGATTTTAATATTGCTAAAAACTATAGTTTAAAAAAGGAGGGAACTACAGTGAAAAATTTAATAGGATATGAATGGAAAGAAGCATCAAATGGTGCAACAATAGAAGTGGTAAATCCAGCCACACAAGAATTGATAGATACAGTTCCAAATGTAACAGAACAAGATGTTGAAGAAGCTGCAAGAGTTGCAGAAATAGAACAAAAAAAATGGGCTAAAACATCAATATATGAAAGAGCAGAAAAGTTATATAAATTTGTAGATTTAGTAGAAGAAAACAAAGAAAGACTAGCAACATTACTATCAAATGAAACAGGAAAACCAATAAAAGAAGCAAGAGGAGAAATAGCAAATGTACGCATAGGTGTTAGAGGATTTGTAGAAAAAGCAAAACATTTATATGATACAAGCATTCCAGCAGGTTCAGAAGCAGGAAACGAAAAAACAATGCAAATAACAAAAAGGTATCCAATAGGTGTTATTGCAGCAATTATACCATTCAATTTTCCAAGTGATTTATTCTGCCAAAAAATACCACCAGCATTATTAATGGGAAATGCAATAATAGTAAAACCATCAAATTATAATCCATTAACATTAATAGAATATGTAAAATTAATGATAGAAGCAGGAGTACCAGCTGGATGTATACAAATATTAACAGGAGATGGACCAATTGCAGGACAAGCATTAGCTAGAAATCCAAAAGTACATTTAGTATCACTAACAGGGGGAACAGCAGCAGGAATTCAAACAATGGGAACAGCCTCACAAAACTTAACACATGTAATGCTAGAATTAGGTGGAAATGATGCATTTATCTTCCTAGAAGATGGAGATATGGATTTAGCAATAAAAGAAACAATCTGGGGAAGATTATATAATGGCGGACAAGTATGTTGTGCAAGTAAACGTTTCTTAATTCACAATTCAAGAAAACAAGAATTCATAAACAGAATGAAAGAAGTTATATCAAACCTAAAAGTTGGAGACCCAATGCAAGAAGATACAGATATGGGACCAATGATTAATATAAATGCAGCAAAAAGAATAGAAGACCAAGTTAATAAGATGGTAGCAGAAGGTGCAACAGTAGTTTGCGGAGGAAAAAGAGAAGATGCTTATTATTATCCAACAATTTTAGACAATGTAACAAAAGACATGGAAGTTGCCAAGGATATGGAAATCTTTGGACCAGTTATTCCTGTTATAGGATTTGATAATGAAGAAGAAGCAATAGAAATAGCTAATCAATCATCATATGGATTATGTGGTTGTGTTATTTCTAAAGATTATTCAAGAGCTATGAAAATAGCTGATAAATTAGAATGTGGTGGTGCAATTGTTAATGGCGCAAGTTTCTTTAGATCTTTTGAAATGCCATTTGGTGGTTGGAAACACTCTGGAATAGGAAATGAGGGTGTTGCTACTACATTACAAGAGATGTCTAGACTTAAGACTATTGTTTTGAAAAACATTTTATAATTGAAAAAGAGAAGAAAGGAAATGAAATAAAATGGCAATTAAATTTGTATTAAACGAAACATCTTATTTTGGAGATAATGCCAGAGAAAACTTAGCATCAGAAATCCAAAAAAGAAATTTTAAAAAAGTATTTTTAGTAAGTGATAAATCACTAGTAGAAGCTGGGGTAACAGCAAAAGTTGAAAAAATATTAAATGATGCAGGAATTGCATATGATTTATATGATGAAATTAAACCAAACCCAACAATAAAAAACGTAACAGATGGTGTTGCAGCATGCAAGAAATCTGGAGCAGATGTAATAGTTGCAGTAGGAGGAGGTTCAAGTATAGATACATCAAAAGGAATATCTATAGTTATGACAAACCCAGATAGAGCAGATATAAAATCATTAAATGGGGCATCAAATACAGTAAATAGAGGAATGCCAATAATAGCATTACCAACAACAGCAGGAACAGCAGCAGAAGTAACAATAAACTATGTTATAACAGACGAAGAAAGAAAAATAAAAATGGTATGTGTAGACCCTAATGATATTCCAATTGTTGCAATTGTAGATTCAGAATTAATGGCATCAATGCCAAAATCATTAGCAGCAGCAACAGGAATGGATGCTTTAACACATGCATTAGAAGGATATATAACAAAAGCACATAATGAAATGTCAGACATGTTCCATATAAAAGCAATTCAATTAATAGTTGCAAATTTAGCAGCAGCAGTTAATGAGAAAGACAAAAAAGCAATAAACATTATGGGAATGGCCCAATACATTGCAGGTATGGGATTTTCAAATGTAGGTTTAGGAATTTGTCACTCAATGGCACATCAATTAGGAGCAGTATATGACACACCACATGGAATAGCAAATGCAATGTTACTTCCTACAGTTTTGGAATTTAATGGAGAAGTATGTTATGAAAGATATCAAGATATCTTAAAAGCTTTAGGATATCCAGCAGAAAAATATACTAAAGAAGAAACAATAAAAACATTAGTTGGAATTGTAAAAGATTTAGCAGAAGAAGTAGGAATTACACAAACTATTTCTGACTATGGTGCTAGATTAGAAGATTTAGAAATGCTATCTAAAAAAGCTATGGAAGATCCTTGCAAACCGGGTAACCCTAGAGAAGTAGATGTAGAAGAATTTATAAAATTGTATAAAAAAGCTATGTAAACTATTGACAAAAAGCTATAATGAATATACAATATTACTATAAATAAAAAAGCTTTGAAAAAGAGGAGTATATTTGTACTTGTTTAATAGTATAGCAGCAATGCTGCTAACTAATGCAAATTTTAGAGAAAAGAAGTCATAGGCTGGAAGCTTCTTAAACAAAAGGCAAATAGAAGGTAGCTTTTGAGCTGATATGTTGAAATAGTAGTAAATATATCCGGTTGAACCGTTAAAACAAAAAGAGATTATTATAATATTATATTTAGATTTATAATATATAAATAAAATAAGGTGGTACCGCGATAAAACGCCCTTATACGTAAATTAGAATAGATTTATGTATAAGGGCATTGTTTTATATCTGTGGTTAAACCATAGAAGGAGGATTTTATGGAAAATGGATTAGAGGGAAAATATAGCCCAAAAGAATTTGAACAAAAGATCTACAAAAACTGGGAAGAAAAAGGATATTTTAAGCCAAGTATGGACAAACTAAAACCAAGTTATTGCATAATGATGCCACCACCAAATGTAACAGGAAAATTGCATATGGGGCATGCATTAGATGGAACAATACAAGACATTTTAATAAGATTTAAAAGAATGCAAGGATATAATACATTGTGGTTACCAGGTTCAGACCATGCTTCAATATCAACAGAAATGAAAGTAGTTCAAAAAATAAAAGCAGAAGGAAAAACAAAACATGAACTAGGAAGAGAAAAATTCTTAGAAGAAACATGGGATTGGACACATTTATATGGTGGAACAATACAAGAACAACAAAAACAACTAGGATGTTCATGTGACTGGGATAGGCGTAGATTTACATTAGATGAAGGTTTATCAGAAGCCGTATTAGAACAATTTGTTAATTTATACAACAAGGGGCTAATCTATAAGGGAAAAAGAATGGTAAACTGGTGTACACATTGTAACACAACTATATCAGATGTAGAAGTTGAATATCATGAAGAAGAAACAAAATTGTGGCATATAAGATACAAGATAAAAGAAGACGAAAATGATAAATCAACAAAAGACCGTTACATTATAGTTGCAACAACAAGACCAGAAACAATGTTAGGAGATACAGCAGTAGCAGTACATCCAGATGATGAAAGATACAAAGATTTAGTAGGAAAAACTTGTATTTTACCAATTATGAATAAAGAAATACCAATTATTGCAGACAGATTTGTAGAAAAAGAATTTGGAACAGGATGTGTAAAAATAACACCAGCACATGATATGAATGACTATCAAGCTGGATTAAGACACAACTTAGAAATTATAGAAGTATTTGACGAAAACTTTAAAATGGGTGACTTAGTAGAAGAATACAAAGGTATGGATTTATTAGATGCAAGAAAAGCAATAGTAGAAAAATTAAAAGAGATAGGTGCATTAGTAAAAGAAGAAAAATACATTCACAATGTTGGAAAATGTGAAAGATGTAAAAACACAATAGAACCTAAAATATCAGACCAATGGTTTGTAAAAATGGAAGAACTAGCAAAACCAGCAATAGAAGCAGTAAAAAGTGGAGAAATCAAATTCATACCAAAAAAATATGAAAAATTATACTTTAACTGGATGGAAAACATTCAAGATTGGTGTATATCAAGGCAATTATGGTGGGGACATAGAATACCAGCATATTACTGCGAAAAATGTGGACATATAAATGTATCAAAAACACAACCAGAAAAATGCGAAAAATGTGGAAGCACAGAATTATATCAAGATGAAGATACATTAGATACATGGTTCAGTTCAGCATTATGGCCATTTTCAACATTAGGATGGCCAAATAAGGAATCAGAAGACTATAAGATGTTTTATCCAACAAACACACTAGTAACAGGATATGATATTATAACTTTCTGGGTTTCAAGAATGATAACATCAGGACTAGAATGTACAAAGCAAAAGCCATTTAGTGATGTTTTAATACATGGAATGGTACGTGATAGTCAAGGTCGAAAAATGTCAAAAACATTAGGAAACGGAATAGATCCAATGGACATTATAGAACAATATGGAGCAGACAGTTTACGTTATTCAGTAATATCAGGAACAACAATGGGAAATGATATAAAATACATGCCAGAAAAATTAGAACAAGCTTCAAACTTTGCAAACAAAATATGGAATGCAGCCAAATTCATAATGATGAACATGGTATCTAAAGAAGAAATATGCAAATTCGGAGAAGAAAATTACAATGCAAAAGCAAATAAATTCAAACCAAACAATTTAAAATTAGAAGACAAATGGATATTAAACAAACTAGACAAATTAGTAAAAGAAGTAACAGTAAACATCGAAAATTACGACTTGGGTATAGCTTTAGACAAAATCTGCAACTTTATATGGAACGAATTCTGTGACTGGTATATAGAAATTGTAAAACCACGTTTATATAGTGAAAATAAAGAAGAAAAAATAAGTGCATGCTATATATTATCATATGTATTTAAAATATCAATGAAGCTATTACATCCATTTATGCCATTTGTAACAACAAAAATTTATGACGAATTAATGAATCTTGTTGTAGAAAAAGAAGAAGACAAAAAAGAATTAATCATTGCAGAATGGCCAAAAGCAATGAAAGAAGCAAATTATGAAGAAGCAGAAAAAACAATGGAAAACTTAAAAGACATAATAGTAGAAATAAGAAATATAAGAGCAACAAAAAATATACACCCATCAAAAAAAGCAAATTTAATATTTGTAACACAAAAATTTGAAGATGAAATCTGGGAATCAAAAGAATTTTTAATGAAGTTAGGATTTGGAGAAAAAATAATTGTCCAAAGCGATAAAATAGGAATCCCAGAAAATGCAATAAGTATATTAGGAAATGACATCCAATTATATATGCCATTAGAAGGATTAATAAACTTAGAAGAAGAAAAAGAAAGAAGAGAAAAAGAAAAACAAAGACTAGAATCAGAAGTAGCAAGATGTGAAAAAATGCTATCAAATCCAGGATTTATAAACAAAGCCCCAGCAGAAAAAATAGAAGAAGAAAAAGAAAAATTAAGAAAATATAAAGAAATGCTAGAAAACCTATAAGGAAAGAGGTGAAAATGTATGGAGTATAGATATGAACCAGAAGGCGTATGTTCTTATGAAATGATTTTTGAAATAGAAGGAGATATAGTAAAAAGTCTAAAAATAGTAGGAGGCTGCCCAGGAAACACAGTAGGTGTAGCAAAATTAATTGAGAATAAAAAAATAGATGACATAATAAAAATGTTAAAAGGAATAGATTGCGGTTCAAGAGGAACTTCTTGCCCAGATCAAATTGCTAGAGCACTAGAAGAATATAAGAAAAAATAGATTCAATGATATTTTGAAGGGATGGGGTGTTTTTTGCTCCGTCCCCAAAGCATTAAAAAGAAAGGGATAAATATGTTAGAAAAAGGAAAATTCACTGAAATAGACGAAGAATTTATATGCGAAAATTGCGGAAAAAAAGTAAAAAAATTAGGATATTCATGTAGAAATCATTGCCCATATTGTTTACATTCAAAACATGTTGACAAAAATCCTGGAGATAGGGAAGAGATGTGCCATGGAGACTTAGAACCGATAGGTATTGAACTAAATAATAAAAAAGGCTATGTTATTGTATTTAAATGTAAAAAATGTGGAGCTATTAGAAAAAACAAAGCTGCCAAAGATGATAATATGGATTTAATTATTAAACTTTCAGCTAATATTAACGGGCTTTAATAGAAAAATAATTGACAGTAAACATAATGTATGATAAAATGATTATTATAAAAGCAAAAGCTTTTGTAGGAACTAATAAATATCATTTCACAACAAGAAAAGGAGAAGACTATGAAACTTAAAGATTTCTACATGGAAGATGGAGAGCGGTTAGAATTACACAAATACTATTTTAAGGTAGTATGCAAAGAGGGTCATATTAAATATTATGACTTAAATGGAAATTACATGGGGTATGATGATATCAAGCATATTTATGCAGAGTTCTACTTAATAAAATGGTATCAAAATTTATATGTCTATAACACAAAAACTAGTACATATTTAGAAACTAGTTATGGAACAAAATTCAAGTATGTAGGCAGATGGGAACAATACATGATATTAAAAATTAATGATCGGTATTTCTTATACAATTTATATTCAAGAGAATTTGAAAATGAATGTGATTACTTTTTCGAAACTTACAAAAACACATTAAAAATCTTCACAGGCGAGGAGTTTATAGAAAAATTTAAAGAAAAAGATAATAATTGCGAAAAAAGAAGTCCGGTTAAAACAGTAAAAATCGAAGGTTTTGAACTCTCAATAGGGGAACAGCTTATATATGATGAAGGTATTATCATTATCAAAACGAAATATAATATGGAATACTATAAAACTAACGGAACATTAATTGGAAAATCAGATTTACCAAATAGTAAAAACCCAAACTTTGTCAGAACAAAAGAAATTATAGCCTTATGCAGAGAAGGAAAATGGAAAATTTACAATGCAAGCACAGCTCAAGAATTAACAGACACAAAGTTTACAGATCTAAATCTAGACTGGTATGACTATTTAATAGCAACTTCCGAAAACAAAGACCCACAAAAATCAGAAATAATGGTATTTAACAGGAATGGAAAGCTGTTATTTCATTTAAAAGGATATAAAAGTATATACAAACAATGCAAAAACTATTTTGTATTAGTAGATGCAGATGATCAAATGTGGGTAATAAATGAAAAAGGAAAAAAATTAATAGACCAACCACTCAAAGATGCAGAATTCCGTGATGAATTTGTATTAGAGTACACTGGTAAAAAAATGAAAGTATATAATGTAGGAACATTACAGTCATACTGTATACCAGCAGTAAAAAAGAATACAATTTATGATTCATCAGAATATTGCATTTGCAATGAAAAAAAGATACTAATGGTAATGACAGATGCTTTAAATAAAAAAGGAGTGTATGAACTAACACGAACAGGATACAAAGAAATAACGCCAATAAAGTATGAAAAAGTTTCAAGAAAATCAGAATTTTTATTCTGCACAACATCCAAAAAAGAAATTGATATTTATAATATTAATGGTAAACTGCTAGATACCATTAAAACAGAGTAAGTAAATAATCCCCAAAAATTCAAAATATGAGTTTTTGGGGAATTATTTAATATATCTTATATGCCACGATTTAAATTACCATTTGTAAAATCTTTACCTTCACAACGCTTATTATTCATAACGATATCAACTATATTATTAATAGAACCAATATCTTCGTCCAAAATATCAATTCTAACAGAATCAGTATTAAATGATTCTGGAGAAATAGATAAAGTTTTACAATTCAAAATAGTAGTGACAGTTTGAATATTATCAGGTAAAACTCTAAATTTCATATTTAGTCGATCCTCTAATTCATAAACTTTATAAGAATTGCATTTAGCAGTACACTCTGGATAGCAAGAATTAGATTTTCCAAGCAAACAATAACGAATATTCATTAAAGGAAGTTTGCTATAAACAATCAATTCTTTAGGTAATATATCACAATCACATAAATTCAAAATACTATTTTTATCAAGTTCTACAGAAGGCGTAAACTTGTTTACACCAAATTTTTTCAAACTTTGTACAGTAAAATTATTAAAAACATTTAAAGTATAGTTTGTAACGATTTCAAAATTTGATATATCAATATTTAGTAATTTTAATAATTCAAAATTTCCAAGGTTAGAAACAACAAAACCCTTAATAAGCAGCTTGTCTAACGTTTTATTAATATTAGAAATCATCAAATTTCTATAATTTGACTTAACAATTGTTGGCATATATATATAAATGTTAAACAATTCTGATAAATTCTTTAAAGTGCTTTCATATTCGCGTAATGTAAAGTATTTTAAAGGTATATATATATTTGAAATATTTCTATTCAAATTATTGTAATTATAATCTTTATTAAGCAGATTTAATAAAACGGAAATTTTAGGAGATCCACAGTTATAAGAGCTATAACTTATAGAAATATCCATATTTTTATTGTAAGACCTTTTAATATTATTTAATGCATATTCTTCAACTTTTTTTAGTCCAATTCTCCTTAATTCATTTAACATGCTAATTTTTGGAAGAAATAAATTATCATCAATATTTACTTTAATATTTTTAAATTGATAAGGAGTATTATTAGTCTTAGTTATTTGTAAAATAACATTTTCAGCTTCTAATGGCCTATTTTTAGCTTCAACAGGTATTGCTTCAGGTATTTCACATTTAATATTCATCTTTTCATAAATTTTAGGAAACTGAAAAGATGAAGTAATTTGCATTGATATAGGCTTTCCAGCTTTAATTGTTATAATTGCATCTAACATAACTTTTTTGTTTTCTTTCGAAAAACTTTCCTTAGCCAATTGAGTCAAAGATTTAGAAGAAATCTTATAAATCTTATCTCCAGACTTAATATTTCCTTTCATTCTGCCAATTGTAACAGCATCACCAACTTTTGTAGTAGTAATATTTTTGTCTTTTTTTAATAATTCGGAAACAGTATAAGAACCAGTTTCATTTTGAAGAGAAACAGTGTCTCCAACACAAATAGGCTCATTTAATTTTAATGTAATATGCCCTTTGTTAGCATTATATTTTTCCACAATTCCCAAAAAAAGCCCCATATTATTAGGCTTATCTTTAAATACAAGCTTTTTATTAGGAGAATCACTAAGGTGTCCAGTAGAAAAATTACCTCTATTAAAAGCTTGCATTAATTCCTTGATATCATCTTGAGATATAACATAATTTTGTAAATTATTTGTTTGTATACATTTTTGGGCTAAATCTATATATTTACGATAGATTTTTGTCACTATAGCCACATATTCTGGGCTTTTCATTCTTCCTTCAATTTTAAAACTCTTAACACCAGCAGAAATTAATTGAGGCAAAAATTCCAAACTACATAAATCACGAGTACTTAATAAATATCCAGAATCAATCTTTTTTCCATTTTCTAGCAATTTATATGGAAGTCTACAACTTTGAGCACATTTTCCTCTATTACCAGAACGTCCGCCGACAATACTAGAAAATAAGCATTGACCAGAATAAGAGATACAAAGAGCACCATGTACAAAACATTCAATCTCTATATCAGAATTTTTAGTAACATATTCAATTTCGTGCAAAGAAAGTTCACGCGAAAGAACAACTCTTTTGAATCCTAGATTTTGTAGTTCTAAAGCGCCTTCTAAATTATGAATAGACATTTGAGTGCTTCCATGTAAAGGCAAATCAGAAAAGTTTTTTTGCAACAAAGAAGCTAGTCCTAAGTCTTGTACTATTATTGCATCAATTCCAAATTCATAGGCAAATTTAGCTACTTCCAAAGCCTTAGATATCTCAGAATCTTTTAAAAGAGTATTTAGTGTTAGATGAGTTTTTACACCTCTTAGTTTTGCATAATTAATTGCTTGAATAAGTTGATCATTATCAAAATTATTTGCAAAAGCTCTAGCACTAAAAAAATTACTACCAAAATATACTGCATCTGCACCATTTTGCACAGCAGATTTTACACATTCAAAATTCCCAGCAGGAGCTAATAATTCACACATAATTAATCCTTTCTAATTAAACAAATTTTTAATGAATATATTATATCATATAATATTACAAAAATGTTACAAATTACCAAAAAAAACAAAAATTATTGACGAAAAAAAAGTGCAATGATATAATAAAATCGTTATAAAGGGAAAAAATAAATAGGAGGAACACAGGATGAAAAAAAACAAAAAAATACATCAAAAAATAAGTATTCTATTAATAAGTATCTTGATATTTGGTAGTATTTTTTCAACTTTAGCAAATAACAATAATGTATTAGCAGCAAATCAATCAATATCAGATGATATTAATTCAATTGATTCTTCAGCATATCCTGGAATAAAAGAGCAAATCCAACAATTAAAAAATCAACATCCAAATTGGAATTTTAAAATTTTATACACTAATATTGATTGGAATGAAGCTGTAAACCAAGAATATGTAGGTCATGGCAATACACCAAAATGTTTAATTCCATCTAGTTATGATAACAGCTGGAAATGTTCTATTTGTGGGCCAGATAGACCATATGACAATGGCTCATGGAGATGTGCATCAAAATCAGCAATTGAATATATGATGGATCCAAGGGGAGCTCTAAATGACGCAGACATTTTTCAATTTGAAGAATTAAGTTCAAGTGGTTCAGACATTAATGTAGTGCGAAACATGGTAAGTGGTACATATTTACAAGGACATGAAGAAGGAATATATAACATAGCTTCAAACAACGGAATAAACGCATATTATGTAGTAGCAAGACTTATACAAGAACAAGGTGCAGGAGGTTCAGAATTAGTTTCTGGAAAAACAGGATATTATAATGCGTTTAATTTCGGAGCTAGTGGTTCAACATCTGCAGAAATAATTGCAAATGGGTTAGCATATGCCAGAAAGAAAGGATGGAACACATTAGAGAAATCTATAGAGGGTGGAATAGGATTAATATCAAACGAATACATAAAATCAGGTCAAAACACTTTATATCTTCAAAAATTTAATGTAACAGAAAAATCTACATTTGCACATCAATATCAACAAAATTTAGCAGCAGCAAAAAGTGAAAGTGCAACATTAAGAAATACATATTTAGATATAAATTCTTTTAACTCTACACACACTTTCGTTATACCAGTATATCGTAATATGCCACAAGAAGCATGTAAAACACCGGAAGGAGTGTCAACAGCTGTAACTGATGCAGAATTAGTTAAAGTTAATGTTGATTCAAGTTTAAAACTTAGAGTTGCTCCAGAAAACAACAAATTAGTTAAATGGCTTTGGAAAAATGAAATTGTAACAAGATTAGAAAAAGGAACAACTAAAATAAATGGAACATATTGGGATAAAATACAAGTATCTAATGGGCAGGTAGGTTATGCACCTAGAGAAACTTTTGATTACGAGAAAGATTATAAATTATATTTAATACCAATAAAAACAATAAATGAGAACAATCAAAACAATGGAAACAATCCGAACAATCCAAACAATCAAACTCCATCAAGCACTATGAAAGGTGATGTTAATTTAGATGGAAAAATAACGGCAAGTGACTATGTTAACATAAAAAATTACATAATGGGAAGTAAAGGACTTAATGAACAAGCAAAATCAAATGCAGACGTAAATAGTGATGGAAAAATAACAGCAGGAGATTATGTACTAGTAAAAAACAAAATAATGAATAATTAATAATAGAAAGGACGAAATAAAAAATGAAAGATAAATTAATAAAACTGACAATAGGTATAATCTTGTTTTTAGGTATAATAATTTTTCAAAATAAAGTAGAAGCCGTATCTATATCTATATCAGCTTCTAGTAGCTCTGTAAAAGAAAATGGCAGCGTAACAATTAATGTTTCTAGTGACGGAACAGGAAGAATAAATTTAAGTACTTCAAATGGATCATTATCTTCAAATAGTATTTGGGTAGAAGGAAATACAAAATCTGTTACACTAAAAGGAGTAAAAGCTGGAAAAGCAACTATAACTGCGGTGCCTGTTACTTTATCAAATTCAAATGGTGAAGATGATAATAATGTAGCAAGTAAATCATGTACAATATCAGTAGTTAACAGTTCTTCAGACACAAATTCTGGAAATGCACAGACACAAACTCAAACAAAATCATCAGTAGCAACTCTAGCAAATCTTGGAATAAAGCCAAATGATTTTTCAGGATTTTCACCAAACAAAACTACATATTCTACAACAGTCCCAAATTCTACAACAAGCATAGAAATATATGCACAAAAAGGTCAAAGTGGGCAAAAAATTACAGGAACAGGAAAAAAACAATTAAAAGAAGGTAACAATGCATTTTCAGTAAAAGTAACTGCTGAAGATGGAAAAACAACAAAAACATACAATTTAACAGTAACAAGGAAAGCATCAGAAAATGCTAATGAAGAAAATACAACCAATAATGTCACAGCAGAAGATCCAACAAAAGAAACAAAACAAGAAAATCAAACAGGACTATCACAATTAAGTATAGAAGGAATTACATTAAGTCCAGAATTTAAAAATGACATATATGAATACACAGCAAATATATTTGATGATAAAGAAAAATTAGACATTACAGCTACACCAATAACAGAAAATGACAAAGTTGAAATAACAGGAAACGAAAATTTAAAAGACGGAGAAAATGTTATCACAATATTAGTATCAGACGAATCAGGAGAAAACACAGTAACATATCAAATAAATGTAAAAAAAGGCGCAAACAACAATGAAATTATTAATAAAAATAACGAAAGGAAAAGTGAAATACTAATAATCTCAATAATAGGAGCAGCAATAATAATAATTATTATAGCAATAATTGTACACCACGCACATGCAAAAAATAATATATACAATGGTATGTACATGCCTTTTGAAGAAGGAGTTTCAGAACAAGAAAAAATAGAAAAAGAAGAAGAAATACATAAAAAGCGTCCAGAGAAAAAGAGAAAAAGTAAAGGAAAAAGATTTAAATAAAAATTAATCATTTATACCACTAGAAATATCTAGTGGTATTTTAAAAAATATGAACACAAAAAATTTATATACATATTATAACTTAAAGGAGGTCATAATATGTATTATAACATGTATGAAGAATACATAAGAAATGTTTTAGGATATCCAAAAAGACAAGACATATATCAAAATGATATCAGTTATGGAATTGAATATGGATACAGAAATGGCTATCAAAATTTACCAATAAATAATATAGAAAAAATGGAACAATCAAGAAATGAAAACAAAGAGTTAGAAAAATATTATCCTGAAATATATAATATAGTATATCCAATCATATTAGAAAAATGTGAGGAAAATAGAGGAGAAATTAATGAACAACTAATAAACAACATTACAGAAGAAATCTACCTAAAAATCCCAAAAGAAAAAAGAGAAGATAGGGGAGACAGGCAAAATTTCAATTTAAGAGATCTAATAAGAATTTTATTATTAAGAGAACTACTACAAAGACCAAGACCACCAATAAGACCACCTATGGGTCCACCACCAAGACCACCAATGAGACCTCCTGTAGGAGCACCACCAAGACCTCCAAGAAGGCCAATGTAAAAAATTAAAAAATTCATAAAATTACCAAAATTTCAAAAAAGTTAAAACATAAAAAAAATTAAAATGGAGAAAATAAAAATATAAAAATTGAAAGGTGGTATTTATTATGAAAGTAAAAGACTGTATGTGTGATAATGTTTGCTGTGCAAAGCCAGAAGCAACTGTAAGTGATGTAGCAAAATTAATGAGTGAAAATCATATAGGATCTATTCCTATTTGTGATGACAATAATTGTTTATGCGGAATAGTTACAGATAGAGATATTTTATTAAGAACAGTAGCATGTAATAAAGATGCAAATACAACACCAGTAAGTGAAATAATGACATGTGATGTTTGTAGTTGTGAACAAGATGACGAGGTAACAAATGCAGAAACAAAAATGTGTCAAGAACAAATTAGAAGATTGCCAGTATGTGACAGTAATAACCATGTAATAGGAATATTAACAATAGGAGATTTATGCAATAATGACCAAAGATTAGGAGCAAATCAAGTTGATCAAACAATTAAAAATATTTGCGAATGCAAACCAAATGCAAAAAATGCTGAATAACGATATTATAAACTTCATAATGTTTAGCCAAAGGTGGATATTTCCACCTTTTTTTACATATAATAATAAAAACCAAGAAAGGAAAGAAAAAATGATTATTGATATGGCATATTGGACAAAAGTACTAAATAGAGTATTATATATTATTTTTATATTGATAGGATTATGGTTATCATTAAAACTAGCTATTTTTTATATGCCATTTTTAATAGCTTTTATCATATATTTACTAATGGAACCATCAATAAAATGGATCATGAAAAAAACAGAAGCAACGAGAAAAACAAGTTCAATAATAATATTTATAATAGTATCTATAATAATACTAGGATTACTAACATGGGGAATATTAACTTTATTTTCTGAAGCATCAGGTTTATTACAAGACCTTAATGAATATATAGAAAAAGCATATAATATGTTTCAAGATATTTTAAAAAAATTAGATTTTGGAAAATTAAAATTACCATCAGAGATCGAAAATGTATTACAAAATTCAAGTGGAGATGTATTAAGTAATATAGCAATATGGGTTAGGAATTTTTTAAACGGATTAATAAAAATAGTAACATCAATACCAACAATTGCAATATATTTTTCCGTAACAGTATTAGCACTATATTTTATGTGTGTAGATAAAATATATATAATAGACCAAATTGAGCACCATTTTCCAAAAACATGGATGATTAAAGTAGGAAAGCATTTTAGACAATTGATACAAATATTAGGTGGATATTTAAAAGCAGAAGCCACATTAATTTTAATTTCTTTCATAATTTGCCTAATAGGACTATATATTTTAAAAATTTTTCGGATTTGACATACAATTTCCACTTCTAATAGCAATTGGAATCGGATTTGTAGATGCATTACCAATATTAGGTTCAGGAACAGCAATGGTCCCATGGGCAGTAGCTTGTGGACTAAATGGAGATTTTAGATTAGGAGTTGCAATAATAATATTATGGATTATAATGTCAATTATAAGACAATTTTTAGAACCTAGACTAGTTAGTAAAAATATAGGAGTACATCCAATATTTACATTATTAGCAATGTATACAGGATTTAAGTTTATAGGAGTAATAGGAATGTTAATAGGGCCAATAGCCTTAATAGTATTAAAAAATATTTTTGCGACATTTATTGACGGAGGAGTGATGAAAACAATTTTTGATAGAGCATAATGATTTGGGGACGGAGCAAAAATCATTGGTTGCTCCGTCCCTGAAAACATCAGCTTTGTCAAAGAAAGCACTATTCCCATTCAATAGTTGCAGGTGGTTTAGAAGTAATATCATAAACAACACGATTAACATGATTTACTTCATTTACAATTCTTGAAGAAACCTTT
>ULMM01056497.1_pt1 | contig 17131 bp, 19 predicted proteins | sample 1951661 | NCBI WGS metagenome assembly ULMM01 (sample SAMEA4835551, study PRJEB28245) | human gut metagenome | biome: gut microbiome; material: fecal sample | place: Denmark | collected 2008 | reverse complement strand
AGGAGTAAAGCCAATGATTACATTAAATATTGGAACAACAAATGAAAGACAAATATTAAATGATGTAATGGAATTCTTAAAAAATCAAGGAGAAGCAAGTAAAACAAAAGCTACAAAATAGTAGTAAAAATAAAATTTGCAAAAATTATGAAAATATTGTATAATATGTATATACAATAAATTTTAAGGAGGGCTTAGTAATGAGTCAGAAAGAATTTTGCAGGGGCTTTGAAGTATGCTCTAAAAACCGGTTAGGAAAATATTATCTGGATAAACCAGGACAATATTGGGCACCAGAAGTAGATTTGGTTTTGTACGAAAAAGTGCAAAAGAATGGTAAAAGAGCCATATATCTTTTAGGACTAGAAACAGTAGTATCTTGTACAAAATATACATATCTAAGAGATGTACCAGACACACAATTTAAAGAAACAGTGCAGAAATTAACAGGTGTACCAGCAGAAGAAATTGTATTAACAAAGGCAGCAGCAAAGATAATAGAAAAAGGAAAGGCCAAAATCAGCAGAGAAGCCATGGAAAAAATGGCAAATGACGACAAAGCCTTTAGCAAATTTTTAAGTGAGTGTGACGATCATTATTAAAGTTCAAAAACATGCAACATAATAGTTGCATGTTTTTAATATAGTTGGTATAATCAATAATATAATAGTATAAAAAATAAAAAAAGGTAAAAGCTAAATATAAATAAAAAGAAAAAGGAATGGTATAATTGCAAAAAATAACAAGTAAAGAAAATGAGTTTATAAAACATGTAAAAAAGTTAAAAGACAAAAAATATAGAGACAAAAGCAACGAATATGTAATAGAAGGAATAAAATTAATAAAAGAAGCCTTACAAGAAAAAGCACAAATAAATCAAATAGTAATATGTGAAGACTGCGAAAAATCAGGAATATTAAGTGATGACCTAAAATATGAAATAGCAAAACAAGAATGTATATATGTACCACAAAACATATTCAAAACAATAAGTGAAGTATCAACACCACAAGGAATTTTAGCAATTGTGCAAAAAAATAATGTTGAGGCTCAATCATCTGAAATAGATTATAATGAAGATATAATAATAGCCTTAGATGATATACAAGATCCAGGCAATTTAGGAACAATATTAAGAACAGTAGACAGTGTTGGACTAAAACAAATTTTAGTATCAAAAGGAACAGCAGATAGCTATAACCCAAAAGTTGTACGTTCTACAATGGGAGCAATATTTAGAGTAAAAATTATAGAATGTGAAAACTTAAGTGAAACATTAAAACAAGTAAAAAAACATAAATATGAAGTGTTGGCAACTTCTTTGCAAACTACTAATAGCATATATGACATTGATTATAATAAAAAAGTTATAGTAATAGGTAATGAAGCAAATGGAGTTTCTAAAGAAATTTTGGATTTGGCAGATGTAAAAGTTAAAATTCCAATGCTTGGTAAAACTGAAAGCTTAAATGCTTCTGTGGCTACAGGAATTATGCTTTATGAATATGTTAGACACAAAATAAAAAAGATTTAAAAGGAAGGAATAAAAATGAAATTAAATATAGTAATGGTAGAACCAGAAATACCACAAAACACAGGAAATATAGCAAGAACATGTGCAATAACAGGAGCAAAATTGCATTTAGTACATCCATTGGGATTTAAAATAGATGAAAAATCAATAAAAAGAGCAGGATTAGATTATTGGGACAAATTAGAAATAGAAGAACATGACTCATTAGAAAAATTTTTAGAAAAATACAAACCAGAAGAAAATAACATGTTTTTTGCCACAACAAAAGGAAAAACAAAATATACAGATATAAACTATTCAGAAATGAAGGAAGTATTTGTATTATATGGTAAAGAAACAAAGGGATTACCAGAATGGCTACTAGAAAAATATCTTGATGAAAAAACAATAAGAATACCAATGTTACCAACATTAAGGTCATTAAACCTCTCAAATTCTGTAGCAATCATTACATATGAAATTTTAAGACAACATAATTTTGAAGATTTACAAGAAGTAAGTAACTATTTTGATAAATAATTGTAGTTTATATTAAGGATAAGATTATACTTATTAGTAAAGCTAATTTGTTATAGTTTTATTCTATTTTTATGTAAATTTATATTACAATTATAAATGTATATAAAAATATTGTAAAAAACCGTAACTCTAATATAATAGTCAACATAAAATATATTGAGTACAGCATTAGTTGTAAAACGTAAAAAAGTTATTGTTTCAGGAAAGGAATGATAGTAAAAATGGAAAAAATATTAGAGGTAAAAAATATAAGTAAAAAATATCAAAGCAAAGAAGGAGAAATACAAGCATTAAAAAATGTAAGTTTTCGAGTAAATAGTGGAGAATTTGTAAGTATAATAGGACCAAGTGGATGTGGAAAATCAACATTATTGTCAATAATAAGTGGATTAGAAAATAAATCAACAGGTGAAATCTATATACAAGGTAAATTGGTAAATGGTATATCTTCTGATATAGGATATATGTTGCAAAGAGATTGTTTATTGGAATGGAGAACCATTTGGAGTAATGTAATGCTAGGGTTGGAATTAAAAGGAATAAAAACACATGAAAGCAGAGAATATGTAGCGGGGTTGCTGAAAAAATATAATTTATATGAATTTAAAGATAAATATCCACAAGAATTGTCTGGAGGGATGAGACAAAGAGCGGCATTAATAAGAACTTTGGCGGTTAAACCTAAGATTTTATTATTGGATGAAGCATTTTCAGCTTTAGATTATCAAACAAGAATAATGGTAACAAATGATATATATGATATTTTGCGAAAAGAAAAAATTACTGCAATTATAGTGACACATGATATATCAGAAGCGATAAGTATGTCAGATAGAGTACTAGTATTAACCCAAAGACCTGGAACTATTAAAGATATGCAAAAAATAGAATTTGACATAAAAAACAGAAATCCTATAAATTGTAGGGAAAGTCCTAAATTTAGCCAATATTTTAATATATTGTGGAAAGAGTTAGGAGTTGATGAAAGTGACTAATGAAAGAAAGAAGTATTTAAAACAAAAGCGAAAAGAAAAAATATTAGTTTTTATAGTGCAAGTTGGTATATTGGTTTTATTTCTTGTTATATGGGAATTATTAGCTAATAAAAATATAATAGATAGTTTTATTACAAGTCAACCAAGTAGAATATGGAAAACACTTACTAATTTGGGAGCAAATGATTTGATCAAACATATTAAAGTTACAACATATGAGACGGTAGAGGGATTTTTATTAGGAACTGGAATAGGAATTATTATTGCAATAATATTATGGTGGTCTGGATTTTTGGCAAAGGTTTCTGAACCATACTTAGTAGTTTTAAATAGTTTACCTAAAGTTGCATTACGGGCCAATAATTATTATATGGGTTCGGTGCAGGAACATCAGCAATTATAGTTATGGCAGTTGCAATATCATTGATAGTGACAATCCTAGAAAATCTGAATGGCTTTTTGCGTACAGATCAAAATTTGATTAAAATGGCCAAAACTTTTAATGCAACTAAGTTTCAGGTTTTGAAGAAGATAGTAATACCTGCCAATATATCTACTTTTGTAAATTCGTTAAAAGTAAATATTGGACTTTCTCTTGTTGGAGTTATTTCTGGTGAGTTTTTGGTTTCAAAAGCTGGTCTTGGGTATTTAATTGTTTATGGAGGGCAAGTATTTAAATTGGATTTAGTAATGACAAGTGTCATTATTTTAGGTATTTTAGCAGGATTGATGTATTTGGTTGTATTATTTTTAGAAAAGATTATTTTGCACAATAAAAAATTTAGTTAGTAAAAAGCTTGAAAAAAATTTCACTTGCATATATAATATATTAAAATTAACTAAGGAGATGAAGCAAGTGAGTTATAAAAAAGATGATGGAATTACTTTAACAACATTAGTAATTACAATTATAGTTTTACTTATTTTAGCTAGTATTACTATTAAATATGGTGTTGAATCTATAAATGAGGCTAAAATTCAAAACATAAAAACAAATATGTTATTAATAGAAGCAAAAACCCAAGAATTTGTTGAAAATGCTAATTATGATTTAGGCATTAAACCAGAAGAGGCAACAGACGAAATGAAGCAAAAATCAAATGGAGAATTAGAAGGAGCTGGCAAAGGTACAAAGGTATTACCATCAGATGGAATTACTGCGACACTTATTAATATAGGAATTAGTAGTGATGATATAAATAATGGAAATGTGTATAAATTGTCAACATCAGATTTAAAAAGTATGGGGATTAATGGAGTAGATTCAAATGATGAAGATGGATGGTATGTTGTTGTTTATGATGTAGAAAATTCAAAAGTAAAAGTGTATAATACAAATGGAATAAGTGATGGAAGTCAACAGGTTAAATATTTTTTAGACGATATTAGAGATGAAGAATAAAGGAAGTATTTAAGGTGAAAGAAAAAAAGGAATTTGAAAGATTAAGAAATTTAAAAGTAATTGAAAATCAATTGCATAAAAATGGATTTGAAAATATATGTGGAATTGATGAAGCGGGAAGAGGACCTCTAGCAGGTCCTGTTGTTGTTGCAGGTGTTATAATGCCACCAGATTCTATGATTGAAGGTGTAAATGATTCTAAAAAAGTTTCTGAAAAGAAGAGAGAAGCTTTATATGATGTAATAATAAATGAAGCAATAAGCTATTCTGTTGCAATTATTGGACAAGATGTTATTGATAATATAAATATTTTGAATGCAACTAAAACTGGAGTAACGCAGGTAATAGAGGGGTTAGATGTAAAACCAGATCTAATTATTATAGATGCACTAGAACATATAGATACTAAAGGTGTTCCATATGAATCAATAATAAAAGGAGATGCTAAATGTTATTCTATTGGTGCGGCGTCAATAATAGCTAAAGTAACAAGGGATAGAATTATGAGAGAATGGGATAATATATATCCTCAATATGGGTTTGCACAACATAAAGGTTATGGTACAAAGATGCATATGGAAGCAATACGTGAATATGGTTTAACTCCTATACATAGAAAGAGTTTTACTAAAAATATAGTACATAATTAAAATATGTGAAAGGAAAAGCTATGAATATACTAGATATTATAGAGAAAAAGAGAGATAAAAAAGAATTGACAGAAGAAGAGATAAAATTTTTTATTAAAGGATATACTTGTGGAGAAATTGCAGATTATCAAGCTTCTGCTCTTGTGATGGCAATTTTTTTAAATGGAATGACAGACAGGGAATTGACGTTTTTTACTATGGAGATGGCTAATTCAGGTGATATATTAGATTTGTCAAAGATTGATGGTATAATTGTTGATAAACATTCTACTGGTGGAGTTGGCGATAAAGTATCAATTATTTTGTTACCCATTATTAGTTCATTGGGCGTAAAGGTTGCTAAAATGTCTGGACGAGGTTTAGGATTTACAGGAGGAACCGTAGATAAATTAGAATCAATACCTGGGTATAAAACACAAATTTCAGAAAATGATTTTATTAATAATGTTAATAAAATAGGTATTAGTATGATTTCACAGACTGCTAATTTAGCACCAGCAGATAAAAAATTATATGCTTTAAGGGATTCTATTTCTTGTGTTGAGAATATACCTTTAATTGCTTCAAGTATTATGAGTAAAAAAATTGCTAGTGGTGCTCAGAAAATTATGTTAGAAGTTACATATGGTTGTGGAGCTTTTATGAAGACAAAGGAAGAGGCTAAAAAACTTGCGGATCAAATGGTTAGAATTGGAAATTTGGCAAATAGAGAAACTAAATATATTCTAACTAATATGGATCAACCGCTAGGATATTCTGTGGGAAATACTTTGGAAATAATAGAGGCTATTCAATTCTTAAAAGGTAAAAAAATGGCAGAAGATTTAAAATCTATTATATTAGAATTGGGTTCTAACATGATTAAATTAGCAGGACTTGGTGACGACTTGGAAAAAAATAAGGAAAAAATGTTAGTGAATATTTTTAATGGAAAGGCATTTGAAAAATTTTTACAAATGGTTAAAGCACAAGGTGGAGATATTACATATTTATATGATACTAGTAAATTTGAAAAGGCAAAATATGCAATAGATGTTTTTAGCTCGATGGATGGTGTAATAGAAAAGATTCCAGCTGATGTTGTTGCTAAATATGTTTGTGGATTAGGGGCTGGTAGAATAAAGAAAGATGATAAAATAGATATGTCTGTTGGTGTTGTTTTTTATAAAAAAGTTAATGATATTGTTTCTTCTGGTGAAAAAATGTTTACTGTATATTCTAATTTTGATATAGATGATACTGATGCTAAGAATATGGTTATTTTAAAAAAATGTTGAAAAATCTTTATTAAAATGTTATAATAAATATGGATTTTGAAAGTTTGTATTAAACTTAGAAGGGAAGGAAAAAAGATGAAAAAAGATAAAAAAGAAAAAAATATTCAAAATAAAAAAAGAAGAGAGTATAATGCAGGAAAAATTTTTGGTAAAATAATGGCTGGAATGTTACTTATATTTATGGTAGCAGGTACATTTGCTACACTTATTTTTGCTTTACAATAATTGGTTATTATAAAAAGAAGGAGGGTATGCTAGTTATTAAACTAGCATAAATTGGTATATATGAGTAATATAGGAAATGTAGGAACAGTTGGAGCAATAACGCCTGTTAAGACAACAAATTGGGCAACTTTTTATTCTGAAAATATTTTAGGGTATTTCCAAAATTTAAAAGGCAATCCATTTGAATTAATTACATTAGTAATTGACTTAGCAATTGTTATTTTTTTACTTTATTATTTTTTTAAAGCTGTAAAAGGTTCAAGAGCATGGCAATTAATAAAGGGAATTGCATTATTGCTGGTTGCAACTTGGATAAGCGGATTTTTAAATTTGAAAATTGTAAACGCTATTTTAACAGCGATTATGAATATTGGCTTAATAGCAATTATTGTTATTTTTCAACCAGAACTTAGAAGAGCATTGGAACAGTTAGGAACAAATAAATTTACTAAGTTTCTTGGCTTAGATTCTGATTTAGCTGTTAAGACTAAAGAAGACATTTATAAAGTAGTAATTGCTACAGAGGAATTGGCAAAGACAAAAACAGGTGCTTTAATTGTATTAGAAAGAGATATTAATATACAAGATATTGTAAATACAGGAGTACCAATGAATGCAGAAGTTTCACCACAATTACTTGTAAATATATTTGTTCCTAAAACACCGTTACACGATGGTGCAGTTGTAATTAGTAATAATAAAATAGCTGCTGCTGCTTGTGTGTTACCATTATCTGATGAGGTTGATGTTGGAAAAGGCTTAGGCACAAGACATAGAGCAGCAATAGGAATTTCTAAAGAATCAGATGCTATTGTAGTTGTTGTATCTGAAGAAACTGGTAAAGTTTCTGTTGCTAAGGATGGTACTTTAATAGCAGATGTTAGAGAAGATGTTTTAAAGAAAATTTTGATTAGTAATATTGTTACAAAAAGATTTACTAATCCTAATGTACAAAATAATAGTAGATTTGCAAAAATAAGAGAGAGAATTGTTAGAAAACAAAAAGATAAAAAGACGAAGAATTAACTTAATAGAAATGAGTGTAAAAATGAGAAATATAAAACTGACAATAGAATATGATGGGAAAGATTTTAATGGATGGCAAAAGCAACCAAATAGATTAAATATACAGGGTAGTATTGAATACGCAATATATCAGATAACTGGTGAACACGTAAATTTGCAGGCTTCTGGTCGAACAGATGCTGGTGTACATGCATTAGGTCAAGTTGCTAATTTTAAAACAGAATCAAAAATCCCTATAGAAAAATTTGCAATAGCAATTAATACAAATTTGAAAAGAAGTATACGTGTAATAAAGGCAGAAGAAGTTGATGAAAAATTTCATAGTCGTTTGTCTTGTAAAAGAAAAACATATCGTTATATAATAAATAATTCTGAAAATGGAACGGCAATTTATCGTAATTTAGAAACTAACATTTCGATACATCTTGATGAAATTAAGATGAATGAGGCAATAAAATATTTTATTGGTGAACATGATTTTAAGGCTTTTAAAGCAAGTGGTACTAGTAGCAAAAGTAGTGTTAGAATAATTTATGATGCTAAAGTTTATAGAAATGGCGATAGAGTATATATAGAATTAACAGGTAATGGATTTTTATATAATATGGTTCGTATTATTGCTGGTACATTAGTAGATGTTGGAACTGGAAAAATAAAGCCAAGTGCAATTAGAAATATTATTGAGTCTAAAAACAGAGAAAATGCTGGTAAAACATTACAACCACAAGGATTATATTTAGTTAATGTTGAATATGATATGTAAAAATTTTAAAAAATTGTATGGATTTGTTTCAAAAGGTAAGTATGTTACATAATATATATAAAAAAGAAAAGGAGAAAGCTTATGAATGTATTACTTATCTTTTTTGCTCTTCCTATAGCAGTTATTATATTTTCAATAGTTTTACAGAAATTATTAAAATGTCCTATTATTGTTGCGAGTATAATATTTGCAATCTTTTTAGTTGTGGCTTTTATTGTAGATGTTAATAATTTTCTTGTTGCTACAATTGCATATACTATATTGTCTTTTATTGCAGCATATATTGTGATGATAATATGCAGAGTACTAAATAGTTTACCAATGGAAGATAATTCTACTAGTCGTAGAGCTAATTGTTTTTCTGATACTAATAATAATTCTGCAACTCAAAATCTTAGTGTAACAGGATATACATCTTGTAGTTGTGCACAAAATGATAATAATAAAATTTCTGTTGTTGCAAATATTGCGCCAAATGCAGAAAATAATGGAAGAACAGGACGTTTTTCAGGCTGTTATAGAAGGTAAAAACTTGCAAATTAGTCTCTTTTATGTTATTATTTATTAGTACGTAAAAGAGATTAATTTATATTAGAAAAGAGATGAGAAAATGTTAGATGTTATAAAAGATACACTTATTGATGGTATAAAATTATTACCATTTTTATTTATTACATATTTGTTAATGGAATATATAGAACATAAAATGGGAAAAAAATCAAAGGAATTAATTAAAAAATCGGACAAGTTTGGCCCATTTTTTGGTGCTTTTTTAGGTGCTTTTCCACAATGTGGCTTTTCTGTATCTGCAACTAATTTGTATTCAGCAAGGCTTATTACATTAGGTACATTAATAGCTGTGTATTTGTCTACTTCTGATGAGATGTTGCCAATTTTTATTTCTGAATCAGTAGATTTTATTATTATAGTAAAAATATTATTTGTAAAATTATTAATAGGAATGATGATTGGTTTTTTTATTGATTTTTTTGTTAGATTAATTAGGAAAAATAAGAATAAAGATTTTCAAGAAAATGAACAGGATATTAAGGAATTTTGTGAAGAAGAGCATTGCCATTGTAATGAATCTGGAATTTTTAAGTCAGCATTAAAACATACAATTAATATTTTCTTTTTTATAGTATTGGTAACATTTTTTATTAATATTATTGTGTATGTTATAGGGGAAGATAATATATCTAAAATCTTATTGAATAAACCTGTGCTTGGACCAATAGTATCTGCTTTTATAGGATTAATTCCTAATTGTGCGGCTTCTGTGATTCTTACAAATATGTATTTAGAAAATGTTATTTCTGTTTCTAGTTTAATATCTGGGCTTTTAACTGGTGCAGGAGTTGGACTTGCAGTTTTGTTTAAGATAAATAAAGATGTTAAAGATAATATAAAAGTTGTTATTTTATTATATTTAATAGGTGTGATTTCTGGGATTGTATTAGAATTGATAGGGTTTAAAATATAATTTGGGTAACAAAAAACATATACATTTTTGTATATGTTTTTTGTTATAGATTAATCTTTATTTTTTTTCTTTTTCAAATTTACGACTATTGCATCTTCATTATCAAATAAATATTTTGAATCTGTAGTATCTATTTGTACTGGGTCAAATTCATTTCTGTCATCTAAAAAGTTTAATTTTTTTGGATTAAATTTTTCTTTTTTGTTTTCTTCATCTAATGAATCAGGAATATCTGAAGAATCTATATATTTAGCAAAGTCATATTTTTTAATTTTTTGAGGTTCTTTGTATTTTGAATCTAGGAATCCCATTTTTCCTTGTCCACAAAGAGGTTTACCATTTGTGTTTCTAATTTTAAATGCACAATCTTTTAAACTAAAAGATTGTAGTTTTCCTGGTGTGAAGTTTGGTACAAATTTCCAAGAAACGTTACCATGTTTAGAATCATATTCTCCTTTGGCAAAGTCGATAGTGTCTGAAAAACTCCATTCTCTATGTTGACCAAATTCTGTTGACCACCATTCTAAATCTTCTTTGGTTCCATTTCCTGTAAAAATTTTATTAGCACAATTTGCTAAAATAGTTTGTTTAAAGTTTTCTTTTGAAGTAGGTGTATCTAATTGTGATAGGTTTTGAGCTGATATTATTGAACCTACTTTGTATTTTCTGAACATTGTAAATATTGGTTCTGTTGATTTGCTAATGAAATCAGGAAATTCATCTATGTATAAGAAGTATGGTGTTCTTGATTTTTCTGTGCCAGGTCTTCGCAAAACTGCATTTTCAAAAGCTATTAAGAAGAATAATCCAAATGCTTTGTGGCTTGTTGCACCTAAGTCACCACGTCTTGTACATACAAATATAAGTTCACTGTTTGCTAATGCTTTGTCAAAATCAATATTATAGTGTCTGTTGCAAAGGATTGATTTTACTCCTTCTAATCGTAGTAAATTATCTAATTGGGATACTGCTGCATAAGTGAATTGTTCGGTTATTTGTCTTCCTGAACCGTTTTTATAAAAATTCTTTTTGAAATATGCTATTTGATTTGCGTGTTTTTCTTTTAACTCGTCATCATGTGCCATTATTTCACACATTTTTTCTACTAATTCAAAGTTTGTTAGCATTTTTAATAAATCGTCTAAGTTTGGAAGTGAGCCTTCGTTCATACGTGGATACATTTCTTTTAGTAATATTGATAAGTTTTCTATTGCTTGTAAAACTACATCTTCTCTGTATGCTTCTTCGATTTCAGAATGTGTGTCATTATACATTGCTTTTAATGCAGAAGAAATTGTTATTGCAATTTTATATGGATCATCATATACAAATGGATTAATACCTATTGAGTTTGGATTAGATGGATCTACTATATTATATGAAAAACCAAAATTTTTTGCAATATCAATCATGTTGTTAGATATTTCTTTATCTGGTGACATTACTGTTACACCACAGTTTCTATATGTTAATTCTGGACTATCAGCTAAAATCATTTTTTTGATATATGATTTATAAATTGTTTCTTTTCCTAAAGCAGGTGATAACATGTTTAGGTTAAAGTTTTTATTTAGATATTCATTGCTGTATGGTTTGTTTAATACGGCTATTTTTGTTTTTAATGCTGTGAATCCCATTTCTTTTGAAATTTCAGAGTAAAAGAATTTTCTTTCTAAATCTCTGGCTATAAATGGCTCAAATACTAATGAAGTTTTTCCACTACCAGAACCACCACATACTAATGTTGATTGAAATCTTGAGACTTCTGGAAGTGTTGCAGTTTTTCCTGTTTCTGAGTTTTTAAATAAAAACATTTCACAAGTGAATGGACCATGTCCTTCTTTTTGATCTGATAAGTCTATACCTTCGTAGTCCCATATAGAACGAGTCTGTTGACTACTATCATTAACTCCCATATATAGAAAATTAAATATTTTATAAGCTATTGTAAGTGGTATAAGAAATGACATAGAAGTTAATGCTGGTCTGAATAGTTCAGAGAAGTTTGTAACAAGATCTTCATATCCTGGTACAGAAATTAAGAATAGCCAGATTATTTCATTAAGCCATTGTGTGAACATTGAAGCTACAATAACTGCAAGTAGAATTATATATACATAAAATATTTTTACTTTTTGTGCTTTTGATGTTGAATATTCTGAAGGAACAGAGAAGGCATAAGCAAGCATTGGGCATGCCATTGCTAAACAATACTTAATTGGTCCCCAATATGAGTATGAGACACCTGTAAATATTACAAGCAATATTTCTGCCATTCTATCTACTACTAGGTATAATGAAATTAATGTAAGTACATATGTAGCAAAATTATTACGTGTAGTGTGTAATTTTTTTAGAAATTTATCAATTACTTTCATTTTGTTGGTCCTTTCTAAAACTATCTATTAATAATTTTATATAATTATTTATTTTTCGCATAAAATATACATATCTATTATCCTATAAAAACACCAAAAAATCAAGTGCTTTTTGGTATTTTTTAAGACAAAGATGAAAAAAAATTTTTTATCTATTGCACCAAAAAGTATTTTGTTATATAGTATAAAGCAAATACATATAAAGGAGGAATTGCATATGTGTGGAATAGTTGGATATGTAGGAATAAAAAAAGCCAGTCCGATTTTATTGAGCGGGTTAGCAAGATTAGAATATAGAGGGTATGATTCAGCAGGCATTTCAACAATAGAGAAAGATGGGTTACATGTTGTAAAAGATAAAGGAAGAGTTAAGAATTTAGAAAAGAATCCTGAAATAGAAAAATTGGAAGGAACTATTGGAATAGCACATACAAGATGGGCAACACATGGGAAACCATCAAAAGAAAATGCACATCCACATCAAGATAATAGTAAAAGTATTAGTGTTGTACATAATGGGATTATAGAAAATTATTCTGAACTTCGTAGTTTGTTGGAAAAAGATGGTTATAAATTTTATACAGATACAGATACAGAAGTTATACCCAATTTAATACATTATTATTATACTAAAGAATTAAAATTAAATAGTGATAAAACAATAAAAACATTTTTAAAGGCTGTTAGAGATTGTTGCTCTGATTTAAATGGAAGTTTTGCTATTGAAGTTATTTGTAAGGATTTCCCTAAAAATATGATTGTAGTTAGGAAAGATAGTCCTTTAGTTATAGGAACTTGTGAAAATGAAAAATATATTTCTTCTGATATTCCAGCAATTCTTTCATATACAAGAGATTTTTATTTATTAAATGATTTAGAATATGTTGTTTTAGAAAATGATAATATTTCTTTTTACAATGATAATTTACAAGAAATTGAAAAAAAGCCTTGTAATATAGAATGGAGTGCAGCAGCTAGTGAAAAAAATGGGTATGAAGATTTTATGTCTAAAGAAATTGATGAACAGCCAATGGCTATTAGAGAGACTATTGGATCAAGAATAAATATAAATGATTATTATTGTGAAATAGCAGAATTACCATTGACAAAGGAATATTTAAAATCAATAAATAAAATTTATATTATTGCTTGTGGAACGGCTATGCATGCTGGATTGTCAGGTAAAAATACTATCGAAAAAATATGTAGAATACCAGTAGAAGTGGATATTGCGTCAGAATTTCGCTATAGAAACCCTATAGTTGATGAACATACATTATCTATTTTTATTTCTCAATCAGGAGAGACAGCAGATACGATAGCTGCATTAAAACTAGCAAAATCTTGTGGTAGTAAAACGATTGCTGTATCTAATGTAATAGGTAGTTCAATAACAAGAGAGGCAGATTACTCTATATATACACATGCTGGACCAGAAATAGCAGTAGCATCAACAAAAGCGTATACATCGCAAGTTGTACTTATAAATATTTTGGCAATATATATTGCAGAAATTTTAGGGTGTTGTTCAAAGGAAGAATTGTTGAATTTAAAAAAAGAAATTTTGGCTTTACCAAAAAAAGTAGAGCAAACATTAGAATGTAAAGAAGTTATCCATCGCTTTGCAAAAAAAATATATCAAGAAAAAGATATATTCTTTTTAGGAAGAGGTATTGATGAGACTATTGCAAAAGAAGGTTCTTTAAAATTAAAAGAAATTTCTTATATTCATTCAGAAAGTTATCCAGCAGGGGAACTAAAACATGGACCAATAGCTTTAATAGAAAATAATATTACTGTTGTTGGAATCATGACAGAGCCAAATTTGGTTGGAAAAACGATAAGTAATTTACAAGAGGTTATTACTCGTGGTGCTAAAACATTAGTAATAACAAATCAAACATTTAATTACAATATGTTTGATGAGGTAATTAAAATTCCGGAGACTTTAAGTTACTTATCTCCGATTTTAGCAATAATTCCTTTGCAATTGCTTGCATATTATATTTCTAAAGAAAAAGGATTAGATGTTGATAAACCCAGAAATTTAGCAAAATCTGTTACAGTAGAATAATTTTTATAATATAAAGAGGCTAGTAGAATTTTTATTTACTAGCCTACTAATAATTTAATAATAATTAGAATAAGGGCTCCAGGTAATCCTAGAAAACCGATTAAAATACTAGTAAAAAAATTGAGTCCTATATGAAAGCCAAAGTTACTACCAATAAGATTAATAACAAAAATAACTATTCCACCAATTATAGAATTTAATACTAATTTTAAAATTTTTTTTAATGGAACAATAAAAATTCTGCCAAATAAAAATAAAAAACAAATACATGCAAGATATGTAATAATATTAATGTTTAAATCCATTAAATATCAATCCCCTATCATAGAAAATTTTAAATTACTTCTTCTTCATCTGTTAAACGATATTCTAAATCTTTTATAAAATGAACATTTAATCCTTTTATTTTTGCCATTTTAATTAAATAATTTAATTTAGCTTGATTAGCTTTAATTTCGTAGATGTAATAGTCTATTAAATCAGAATCTGCAAATTCATAGTTGTTATTTGCGAATTCTAAGTCTTTACGTGTTTTTACAATATTACGAATTATATCTGAATCTTCGTTTATATCTAAATTTTCTAAAATTTCTTCTTCTTTTTTATAAAAATCTTGCATAATTAATTCTTCCTTATTATTATATTTAGGCATTTGTTTTTGATTAGCCTATAATCTTATTTTATTATATGTACAAGCATGAAAAATATTACATGTGATAAAAAATTTGCTTTAAAATATTTTGGTTGATTTTATTGGTGTTAATAGTATATAATAAAAAGTGAGAAAGTTTTTTAAGGAAAGTGATAATATGTTTAATATAGAAGAGGAATTAAAAAAGTTACCAGGAAAACCTGGTGTATATATTATGCATGATAAAAATGATGAAATTATATATGTTGGTAAAGCAGTGTCTTTAAAGAATAGAGTTAGATCATATTTCAGGAAAACTAATAAAACTAAAAGAATACAAAATATGGTAAGTCTTATAGATCATTTTGAATATATAGTTGTTGACAATGAAGCAGAAGCATTAATATTAGAGTGTAATTTAATAAAAAAGAATAGACCCAAATTTAATGTGTTATTGAAAGATGATAAAACATATCCATATTTGAAAATAGATGTTAAATCAGATTATCCTACTGTAATTTTTACTAGAAGAGTAGTTAATGATGGTTCAAAGTACTTTGGACCTTATGCAAATCCTGGAGCTGCAAAAGAGATGATAGATTTTATAAAACAAAGGTATCAGATAAGGCAGTGCAGAACATTAAAACCTAGAACAAGACCATGCTTAAATTATCATATAAAGAGATGTTTAGCACCTTGTATGGGATATGTAACAAAAGAAGAGTATCATAAACAAATCGAAGAGATTATAGATTTGTTGGAAGGAAAAACAGATAAGATAATTAGAGATTTGCAACAAAAAATGGAAGAGGCATCTGAAAAATTAGAGTTTGAGAAAGCAGCAGAGTTAAGAAATAGAAAGCAAGCTATAGAAAGGGTTTCAGCCAAACAAAAAGTTTCTAATATATCAGAAAATAATATTGATGTTATAGGTTTATATAAATCAGAATTAGAAGTTTGTATAGAGATATTTTTTGTTAGAGGTAGCAAAATGATAGGTAGAGAGCATTACTTTTTTAACGAGTTAAAAGATATGGAGAATAGTGAAATTTTGTCTGGTTTTATAAAACAATATTATATGGATAATCCTAATATTCCTAATAAAATAATGCTGCGTGAAGAATTGGAAGATAAAGATGTAATAGAAGAATGGTTATCTAATGAGTTAGGAAAAAAAGTAGAATTAAAAAGTCCTAAGAAAGGAGAAAAGTTACGTTTTGTAGAAATGGCAGAGAATAATGCAAAAGTTACATTGGAGAATAAAGAAAAGGATAAAAGTGAGATTTTGTTGGAATTAAAGAAGGTTTTGAAAATGGAAAAATTACCACGAAAAATAGAGACATATGATATATCAAATATATCTGGGACAAATATGGTTGCTGCGATGTGTGTTATGCAAGATGGAGTAATTAAAAAGAATTTGTCCAGAAGGTTTAAAATAAAAACAGTATTTGGGCAAGATGATCCCCGTTGCATGGAAGAGGTAATAACTAGAAGGTTAAAACATTCTATAGATGATCCAAGTGGCGGATTTGGGAAATTACCGGATGTAATATTTGCTGATGGTGGAATTACACAAATAAGAGCTACAAAAAAGGCTATTGAAAAATATGGATTAGATATACCTGTTTTTGGAATGGTAAAAAATGATAAGCATCAGACAAGGGCTTTAATGGATGATAATCGAAAGGAACTGGAAATTACAGATACTTTGAAAAATTTAATTACAAGATTTCAAGATACAGTGCATGATACTGCAATAACATACCATAGAAAATTAAGAGAAAAAGAAATAACAAAATCAGAGTTGGACAACGTATATGGTATAGGAGAGGTAAAAAAACAAAAATTGTTAAAACATTTTGGAACAGTTTCTAAGATAAAACAAGCAACTGTAGACGAATTGATGGAAGTAGAGGGAATTAATGAGAAAATAGCAAAACAAATAATAAAAGATTTAAACAATTAATAGAAGAGATTTGTATGTAATAATAAAGATTATAGATAAAAGTCATAAAACAATAACTTAATTAAATATATAAAATTAGTAGTTTTATAAAACGGAAGTAGTAAAAATGCATATTTAAATAATTCAAATAATAAATATATAACAAAAAGATGGGGGGATTGTTTATGGAATATGCTAAGGATGAAATTTTTAATATTACTTATAA
>ULMM01031346.1_pt1 | contig 17601 bp, 14 predicted proteins | sample 1951661 | NCBI WGS metagenome assembly ULMM01 (sample SAMEA4835551, study PRJEB28245) | human gut metagenome | biome: gut microbiome; material: fecal sample | place: Denmark | collected 2008 | reverse complement strand
TAATGCTTTTGCTTCTATTTGTCTTATTCTTTCACGTGTTACTTGGAATTCACGTCCAACTTCTTCTAGTGTTCTTGCTCTTCCATCTTCTAATCCAAATCTTAGTTTTAGTACTTTTGCTTCTCTTGGTGTTAGTGTATTCATAACCTCTTCTAATTGTTCTTTTAATAATGTATATGCTGCTGAATCTTGTGGTGCTGGGCTGTCTTCGTCTTGTATAAAATCTCCTAAATGGCTGTCGTCTTCTTCTCCTATTGGTGTTTCTAGTGATACTGGATCTTGTGCAATTTTTTGAATTTCCATTACTTTTTCTACTGGTATTTCCATTTCTTGAGCAATTTCTTCTGGAGTTGGTTCTCTACCTAATTGTTGTAATAGGTGTCTTGATGTTCTTATTAATTTGTTAATTGTTTCTACCATGTGAACTGGTATTCTTATTGTTCTTGCTTGATCTGCTATTGCTCTTGTAATAGCTTGTCTAATCCACCATGTAGCATAAGTACTGAATTTATATCCTTTTGTATAATCGAATTTTTCTACTGCTTTTATAAGTCCCATATTTCCTTCTTGAATTAAGTCTAAGAATAGCATTCCTCTTCCTACATATTTTTTTGCAATACTTACTACTAATCTTAAGTTTGATTCTGCTAATTTTTGCTTTGCTTCTTCGTCTCCATTAATTACTCTTTTTGCTAGTTCTAGCTCCTCATCAAAACTAAGTAATGGAATTTTTCCTATTTCTCTTAAGTACATTCTAACCGGGTCATCAATATTAATACCATCAAAGTTCATTGTATTAATATCTTCTACCTTTATGTCTTCTACTTTTTCTAATTCTTCAACATCTGGTTCTTCATCAAAATCGTCTTTTAAAACATCTACTCCCATTTCTTCAAATGCGTCAAATACTTTATCTATTTGTTCTGGATTTATATCTCCTAATTCTGTGGCAAGTTCCCCATATGTTATCTTTCCTTTTTCTTTAGCCTTTTGTACTATATCTTTTACTTTTTTAGTTGTTTCTTCTTTTGTTTCTTTATTTGCATTATCTGTTTTTGTTTCATTCTTTTTTGCTTTTTTATTATTTGCTTTCAAATCTTCAATAATTTCTTCATTATCTTTTTTTGTTTTTGCCATTATTTAACCTCCTATTTAATTTGTGCCAATTTTATAATTAATGTATGTAATTCTTTTTCTAGTTCATTGGCTTTTTCTTTATCTAAATTAGCATTATTCAAACTTTGTATAATTTCATTTCTTCTTGCCATTAGTTTTTCTTTTTGATAATTATTTATTACATCATCTAATGCTTTTTTATTATCTTCTATTTCGTAATCGTCTGCCATAATTCCTGTTAATGCATTTACAACTTGCTCATCATCTGCAAACATATCTACTAAGCTATTTATATTACTATTTCCTTTTTCAAATTCTTCATACAATCTTCTCATTATTTTTTGATTTGCTTCACTTTTGAAGTCATTTGGATTGATAATGTCTTTTATTTTGTTATATACCTCTTCTCCTCCATCTATTAATAATGAAATAATTATATTTTCTCTTTTTTCTAGTTCTGGATTTATTTCTTTTTCTTGTCTTTTTATTGTTGGTTTTCTAATACTAGAGCTTTCTAATATTTTTGCTCCTTTATTATTTGAATATTCATTTTTATTTATTTGTGCATATATTGCTTCTTTTGATATGTTATAGTCACTTGATATTTTGTCTATATATATTTCTTGTTCAATTTTGTTGTCTACTCCGCCTAATATTTTTGCTATTTCATTCATAAATTTTATTTTGTCATTTGTATTTTCTATGTTTAAACCTTTTTTTAATACTTTTATTTTAAATTCTACTAATGAAATTGCATTTTCTACTAAGTCATTAAATCTTCCATTTCCATATTTTATAACATATTCGTCTGGGTCTTTTGCCCCTTCCATCTGAAGTATTCTTATATCACACCCTAAATTATTTAGGATTTCTAAGCCTCTAAGTGTTGCTGCTTGTCCTGCTGAATCTGAATCATAAGATATAATTACTTTTTCCGCATATTTTCTAAGTAATCTTCCTTGTGCTTCTGTAAGTGCTGTACCACATGATGCAACTACATTATCTATTCCTCTTTGGTGTAGTGATACAGTATCCATATATCCTTCTACTATAATTAGCTTTCTTGTTTTTGTATTTTTTGCTACATTTAATCCATACAAGTTTCTTGCTTTACTATAAACTATATTTTCTGGTGAGTTGATATATTTTGGAAGTGAATTATCTAATACCCTTCCTCCAAAAGCAATAAACCTATTTCTTATGTCTTGTATTGGAAATATCAGTCTATTTTTAAACCTATCTACATAATTATTTCCTTTTTTTATTACTAAATCTGATGCAAGTATTTCTTCTTCTGTAAAGCCTTTTTCTTTTAATAATTTATATAAAACATTGGCGTTTTCGGCATAACCTATACAAAATTCTTTTAATGCTTTGTTATCTAGTTTTCTCTTTTTTACATATTCTTGTGCTGGCTTTGCTTGTGGTTTATATAGTGTTTCATGATAATACATTGCAACTAATTTATTGATTTCGTATACTTTTTCTTTAAGTTCTAATCTTTTTGAATCTACGTTATTCTCTAATGTTGGTAATTTTATTCCAGCCCTATCTGCTAAAATTTCTAGACTTTCTTTAAAATCCACATTCTCTATTTTACTAATAAAATGAATTACGTTTCCACCTGCCCCACATCCAAAGCAATGGAATATTTGCTTGTCTGGTGACACAGAAAAAGAAGGTGTCTTTTCTTTATGGAAAGGACACAAACCGAAGAAATTTCTACCACTTCTTTTTAATATTACATATTGTGATATTATATCTACTATATCGTTGCTATTTCTTATTTCATCTATTAATTCCTCACTATAACGTACCATTTTTCTACGCCTTTCTTTTACATAATTATATTATTCGACAACTAATTTTCAAATCCTTCATATATTGTTTTTCCTATTTAACAAAAAATTAACTGTCTTAGACATATATCTAAGACAGTTCAACTTCTATTTATTATTTTACATCTGTTATGTTATTTGTATCTGCTCCATTAAATGGAATGAATGTTTTAACAACATTGTGTGGTTCATTACTATTAATTGTTTTACTATATTCTGCAAATGAATTGTTTATTGTGTTATTTATTAATTCTTCCATTTGATCTTTATTAGAATTTTCAGCAAGAGTAAGTTCACTTACTAATATTTGTTTTGCATTAAGTAGCATCTTTTTCTCGCCTGTTGAAAGTCCTTTTTCTTTTTGTTTGAAACTTAAGTTTCTAACTACATCTGCTATTTCATAAGCGTCTCCACTTTTCATTTTTTCCATATTGTCTCTATATCTTTTATTCCAATTCATATCCATTTGAGTTGAATCTGTTTCTAATACTTTAAAAACTTTTCCAGCTGTTTCTTTATCTATAATATCTCTTACGCCTATTCCTTCTGCCTTTGCTGTTGGTACCATTACCTTTACTTCACCTGGCATTTTTATTATGTAATAAGCTTGTTTTTCTCCTAAAATATCTTTTTCTTCTATACCTTCTATTGTTCCTGCTCCGTGCATTGGATATACTACTTTATCACCAACATTAAACATTTACAGTCACTCCTTTTTTAGTCTGTTATTTCTCTCTCGACCTTTTTTATTATACCACAATTTTGGTGATAAGTCAAAGGAATTTTTGGTATATTTTACATAAAATTTTTAGAGTTGTTTGTTAGTTGAACCAAAACCGCCTGTTCTTTCGCCTTGTGCAATGTCGTTATCTGTTACCAAATATTTTTGGAAAATTGCTTGTCCAATTCTTTCTCCTTTTTTTATTTCTACATCTTCTGCTTTAAAGTTGAAGAATGCATACATTATGTGTCCATCATTGTCTGGATTTTCATAATAGTCGCTATCTACTACACCTATACTGTTTGCTAGAATTAATCCCTTTTTACCTGGATTAGAACTTCTATTTGCAAGTATTAAAACTTCATCACTTTCCATATATGCTTTTATTCCTGTTTTTACAAGTGTTGGTTTTTGTCCTGGTTTAAAAGCTGGAATTATACAGTCTTCTGCTGCTTCTACATCATAACCTGCTGAATTTTTTGTTGACCTTACTGGTAAATTTATATTACTATTTTCAAATCCTTTTGCTATTTCAAATCCTCTTTTTCTTTCCATTTTTATACCTCTTTTCTTTATTTTTTAACATTATATATTCTTTGCCGTTTTGTGTCAATTACATATTTATTTTCATATATTAGTAGTAACAAATCTTTTATATATATAAACAAATGAGGACAGACCTCTTCGTTTTTAATTTTACTTGTTTTGGAGGTTTATAGTGAATAATACATCTTTAGATAAATTAGATATTAATAAATGTGCTAAAATACATTCTCTTAATTGTAATGGTGATTTGAGAAGAAGACTTTTAGATTTAGGTCTTGTACATGGAACTAATATAACTGCTGTTCTTAAAAGCCCAACTGGAAATCCTATTGCCTACGAAGTACGTGGAAGCATAATTGCACTTAGAAAAGAAGATTCTAAATTGATTATGATTAATTAAACAAATTTCAATTTTTTCTTATGTTTCATTTTTTTATTTTTCTGCATATATTATATAAATATTTAAAATGAGGTGATTTTATGGGACTTACTTCTAGTTCCACCGGCACTAAATTGCTAGATAACGATATAGAAGCTTTAAAGTCTAAATGTGATTTTACAATTGCAATAGCAGGCAACCCTAATGTTGGGAAAAGTACTGTTTTTAATTCTTTAACTGGTCTTCATCAGCATACTGGTAACTGGCCTGGTAAAACAGTTAGTAATGCTAGTGGTATAGCCACTTTTAATAACAAAAATTTTCTTTTAGTAGATATTCCTGGTACATATTCAATTATGTCCAATTCTCAAGAAGAAGAAATTGCTAGAGATTATATTTGTTTTGGAAATCCTGATTGTACAGTTGTGGTGCTTGATGCTACTTGCTTAGAAAGAAATTTGAATTTAGTATATCAAATTTTAGAAATTACAAACAAAGTAGTTGTTTGTGTTAATCTACTAGATGAAGCAAAAAAGAAAGGAATAGAAATAGATTTAGATAAACTCTCTTTCACTCTTGGAGTTCCTGTTGTTGGAACTATTGCTAGGAAGGAAAAAACTTTAAATAAATTAATGCAAAGTGTATATGAAGTTTGTACTGAAAATTGTTCTGATGAATTATTCAAAATTGAATATCCAGAATCTATAGAAAATGCAATTACTATTGTTGAAAAAAGTGCTAAGGAACTTTTATGTTCTTCTTTATTTACTAATTATAGATGGATTAGTTTAAAACTCCTAGAAGGAAATTCTAAAATTATTTCATCAATTGAAAATTACCTAAATATAAATTTAGTTGATAATGAAAATATATCTTGCAGTGTTAATAAAGCAAAAGAAATACTAGAAGATAATAATATAAATATATCTAGTTTTAAAGATATTATTGTTTCTACAATTATGTATCATAGTGAAAAAATTAGTTTAGATGTAATACGTTGTAAAAGGCAAAATTATTCTGTGAGAACAAATAAAATTGATAAAATACTTACTTCTAAATTAACTGGTATTCCAATTATGCTTTTATTTTTTGCATTAATTTTTTGGATTACCATAACAGGAGCAAATTATCCTTCTGCATTACTAACAAAGTTTTTTAATTATATAGAAACAAAGTTAGTCTTACTATTTGAGCATTTCAATTCTCCTCTATGGCTTATAGATATATCTGTATTTGGATTATATAGAACTCTCGCGTGGATTGTTGCTGTAATGCTTCCTCCAATGGCTATCTTTTTCCCTCTTTTTACTATTTTAGAAGATTTGGGATATTTGCCAAGAATTGCTTTTAATTTAGATAACTTTTTTAGAAAAGCTTGTACCTCTGGAAAGCAAGCATTAACAATGTGTATGGGGTTCGGATGTAATGCTGCTGGGGTTGTTGGATGTAGAATTATAGATTCTCCAAGAGAAAGATTAGTTGCCATGCTTACAAATAATTTTGTACCATGCAATGGACGTTTTCCTTTTTTAATTACAATTTCATCTATATTTTTTGCAAGTTCTGCATTAGGAATATGGTCTTCTATTTGGTCCACATTAGCTGTTATTGCTGTTATAATTATAGGTGTTATTGTTACACTTGTTGTATCTAAAATACTTTCTAAAACGATTTTAAAAGGAATGCCATCATCTTTTATGCTGGAGCTTCCACCTTATAGAACTCCTCAGTTTGGAAAAATCTTAGTACGTTCAATTTTTGACCGAACTCTATTTGTTCTTGGAAGAGCTGTTAGTATTGCAATTCCTGCTGGAATTATTATATGGCTTTTCGCGAATATAAATATTAGTGGAATTAGTTTACTAACTCATGTTTCTAATTTCTTAAATCCTTTTGCTAAACTTATGGGGTTAGATGGTTATATTTTAACTGCATTTATATTAGCACTTCCTGCAAATGAAATTGTTCTTCCTATAATTCTTATGAGCTATACTGCTGGTGGAAGTTTAATGCAAATTGATGATTTATCAAACATTTCTAATATTTTAATTAGTAATGGTTGGACCATTTTAACTGCAATAAATGTTATGCTTTTTTGCTTAATGCATTTTCCTTGTTCTACAACTCTTATTACAATAAGGAAGGAATCTGGAAGTCTAAAATGGACCGCACTTGCATTTTTAATTCCTACATTTTTAGGAATTATTACTTGCATGTTTACAACTGGTGTATATAATTTAATTTTTTAAATTTGATGCACTAGAAGATTCAATTAATTATTTAAAAGAGCAAGGCTATGAATTTAGAACTTTCTATGATTTTGTGAAAAATGGTGAAAAAGGGGTCTGACCCCTTTTTCACCATTAAAATTAGATATTTTCTTTTATTTTGCCTTGTTTGTATGCTGAAAGTAATAGTTTTAAGTCTTCTATTTCTTCTTGTATTTCCTTTCCTATGTCTGTGTCTGCTACTCTTTTTCTTTCTGTTTCTTTTTCATTTACCATTATATCATATTTTATATCTTGCTCTTCTCTTATTGCTGACTCTTTTGAATCAAATGGTTCATTTGCTGCAAGTATTAACCCATAAGAATTATATGTTAATGTGTATCCCGCTCTTCCTGTTTGTCCTCTATAGCTTTTTGCAAATCCTCCGGTCTATTACTAAAAGTTTTCCATTTGCTTTTATTGGACTTTCTCCATCTTTTTCTTTTACTGGTACATGGCCATTTATTATGTGTGAATTTTTTGTTCCTAATCCAAATTCTTTTAAAATTTTATCACATATTTCTTCATTTTCTATTAATGCAAAATATGGATTTTTTTCTTCCTTGTGAGTTTCTTTTTCTTCTACAAAATATCTTTCAAATGTTGCTGCTTTTGCTTTGCCAAACAATGGCGATTTTGGGCCACACCACAAGTACCACATAAAATCTACTGCATCTTTGTTGTTTTCTTTTCCAAAATACGCTTCATTTGCAATTTTTTCTATGCAATCAAAGTATTTTTTCCCTGATATGCTCTCTCCTAATACTTCTATTTTTGAAAATTCTCCATCTTCTTCCATTGGAACACATCCATGGAATAATAAGTTTGAATTAAAGCATTTATACATAGAAGCTTTTGAGTATAAAAATGATATATGTTTATTTAAAGTTTCACTATTTTTAAATGATTCTTGTAATCTATTTATTATCTCTTCTTCTTCTTTTGTTAATTTGTATGGATTTTTGTAATCTACTGTTGGGAAGTTTGTATCATTTAAATTGTATATTTTATTATCTATTTGTATTGTTCCTTTTTCATAGTCTATTTTATCTAATAAAAGTCTTCCATCCATTTTGTATTCTGGGTGCTCTTTTATTATTTGACCTTCTAGCTTAAATTGTATTATAGATATTGCTTTATGGATTTTTGCTATTGATATTTCATCACTTCTAATATATTTGTTGTAGTCAAATACTTTTGGTACAAATTTTTCACAATTATCATCTTTGTATGTTTCTAGTGCAAATGTTGCAAGTGGTCTTATATTTATTCCATAACCGTCTTCTAGTGTATCTATATTATCATATCTACTACATATTCTTATTACATTTGCTATACATGCTTTATTTCCACATGCTGCTCCCATCCACAATATGTCATGGTTTCCAAGCTCTATATCTAAACTATGGAAATTCATTAATGTATCCATTACTAGCTTTGCATTTGGACCTCTATCAAATATATCCCCTATTACATGTAAATGGTCTATTGCCATTCTTTTTATTAGGTTTGATATTGCTACTATAAATTCGTCTGCTCTATCTAATTCTATAATTGAACTAATTATTTGCTTATAATATGTTTCTTTATCTGGTCCACATCCCTGAAGATGTAGCAACTCATCTATTATATAATCAAATCCCTTAGGCATTGCTTTTCTAACTTTAGATCTTGTATATTTTGAACTTACTTCTCTTGCAACTTCTATTAGTCTATATAGATTTATGCTGTACCACTCTTTTATATCTTCTACCTCTTTTTTTATTAAAGCTAATTTTTCTTCTGGGTAATAGATTAATGTTGCTAATTGTCTTCTATCACGTTCTGTTATTTGATTATTAAATATATCTTCTATTTTGTTTCTTATAATTCCAGAGCCATTGTTTAAAATATGAGAGAATGAACCATATTCTCCATGTATATCACTTAAAAATAATTCTGTTCCCTTTGGTAAATTAAGTATTGCTTGTAAATTTATTATTTCTTCTGCAACTTGTTCTATATTAGTGTATTGCTTACTAAGTATTTTTAAATGTCTTTTTAAACTAACTTTTTCTTCCATAATATACCTCACTTAATTAATATATCTCCATCTGATAGTATGGAGGTACTAAGTTATTTATTACTTATTTTAGCAATTAAATCATAATTATTTACTGCTGTAACTTTGCAATTAACAAATTCTCCTACTAATTTAGCATCGCAATCTTTTATTATTACCATACCATCTGTATCTGGTATGTCCATATAGCTTCTACCTACACAAAATTTATGGTCAAATGTTGTATCTTCTACTAATACCTTATACTCTTTTCCTATATAAGATTTTAGTTTTTCTGCAGATATATCTTTTGCGACACTCATTATTAGATTATATCTTTTCTTTTTAGTTGCAGGATGTATTTGTTCCTTTAATCTTGCCGCTGGTGTTCCATCTTCTTTAGAATATGTAAATACTCCTAATTTATCAAAATATCCTTTTTTAACAAATTCATATAGTTTATTAAAATCCCCTTCTGTTTCTCCTGGGAATCCCACAATTAATGATGTTCTTAATATTACATCTGGTATTTGTTTTTTTATTTTATTAATTAGTTCTTCTATTTGTTTTCCTGTTGTTCTTCTATTCATTCTTTTTAATACAGAATCTGATATATGTTGAATTGGTATGTCAAAATAATTACAGATTTTTGGGTTGTTTTTAACTGTTTGTATTAATTCATCTGTTATGCTTTCTGGGTATGCATACAAAAATCTAATCCATTCAAAACCGTCAATTTTGCAAAGCTCATTTAGTAAATCACTTAGTTTTGATTCTCCATATAAATCTTCTCCATATCTTGTTGTGTCTTGTGCAATTACTATTAGTTCTTTTATTCCAGCCACCGCTAATTTTTTAGCCTCTTCCAATACTTCTTCCATTGGTCTACTTACATAAGGTCCTCGTATATATGGTATCGCACAATATGTACATCTATTGCTACATCCTTCTGCTATTTTTAAATATGCTGTTTTATTTCCTGTACTTATTACTCTATCCATATAGCACAAATTATTTATAGTATCTGGCTTTTCTTCTTCGTCTAATAATTCAAGAATTTTATTCCAATAGTTTGTATAGTCATTTATTTCTATAAATAAATCTACTTCTGGAAGTGCCTTTTGTAGTTCTTTTTTATATCTTTGAACTAAGCACCCCATTACCACTAAATATTTGCATGTTCCATTTTCTTTATGTTCAGCCATTTCAAGTATTGTATTTATTGCTTCTTGTTTTGCTGATTCTATAAATCCACATGTATTAACTATTATTATTTCTGCTTTTTCTACATCATTTACTATTTCAAAGTTGTTCTTTTTAAATAGTCCTATTGCCATTTCTGTGTCTATTAAATTTTTTGAACAACCTAATGATACAAATCCTACTTTCATTTTTTACCTCTTATTAATAATCATCATTATTACACATATTTTTTCTTGTCATTTCTAATAAGTTTAGTTTAGTAAATCCTAATATTTGTGATTTAGTTCTATCTTTTTTTAAACTCTGTGCTAATAATTCTATTATTTCTTTTTTATTTTCTTCTTCGTGCATATCTATATAATCTATTATTATAATTCCGCCAATGTCTCTTAATCTTAATTGTTTTGCAATTTCTGTTGTTGCTTCTTTATTTACTTTAAACACGGTCTGTTCCAAATTATTATTTCCTGTATATTTTCCTGTGTTTACATCAATTGCAGTTAATGCTTCTGTTCTATCAATTGTAATAAATCCACCGCATTTAAGCCATATTTTTCTATTGCTCATCTTTTCAACTTGGCTTCTTAATGAATGCATTTCTAATAAATCTTCGTTTTCTTTTAGTTCTAATTTTATCTTCTCTTCCATACCCATGCTTTTTAAAATGTCATTTACATCTTTATATGTCTTTTTATCATTAACTATAACTTTATTTAGGTTTTGATCCACAACATCTATTAAAGTTCTTCTAAGTAATGCTTTATTATCATATACTAATTTTGGACCATTTAATTTATGCTCATCATAGTCTTTTTTTATTTGTTTCCATTTTTTTATCAATCCATCTAGGTCTTGCTTTAATAGTTCTTCATTTATATTATTACTTGATGTTCTTATTATTGCTCCATCGTCTTTTGGTAAAACTTGCTTTACTATATTTATTAATCTATTTCTTTCGTTTTCATCTTCTATTTTATGTGATACTGTTATAAAGTTTGTGTTTGGCATAAAAACAACAAATCTACCTGGTAAATTTATGTGTGTTGAAACTCTTGCTCCTTTAGATTCTGTTCCATCTCTTTTTACTTGTACTAATATTTTTGTTCCTGCATTTATTATATCTGTTATATCTTTTTCTTTTATTTTATTATTTATATCTGTTTTTGTTTCATCTTCCTTAGGTAATAAATCTTTTAAACGTATAAATGTATTTCTTTTGTCACCTATATCAATAAAAGCTGATTGCATTCCTTGTAGTACACTTTGTACTTTACCGCAATATATATTTCCTTCTAGTCTTTGATGATTTTCATGTTCTTCATGTTTTTCTACTAGTATCCCATTTTCTACTAGCATTATAGTTTTTTTATCTAGTTCTTTGTTTATAATTAGTTCTAACATTTATGTCTCCTTTAATTAAATCTATTCATTGCAACATCTATTCCACTTTTTAATATTTCTATTACGCTTTCTGCTGCTTTTTCTATGCTTCCCTCTAATATTTCTTTTTCTCTTTTAGGTATAGGACCTATTACATAATTTATCATATCTTCTTTATTCTCTGGTGACCCTATTCCTACACGTACTCGTATAAAATCTTCTGTATTTAAATTTTGTACAACCGATTTCATTCCATTATGTGTTCCTGCTCCGCCTTTTGCTTTTAATCTAATATCTCCTATTTTTAAGTCTATATCATCATAAATTACTATAATATTTTTATTGGAAATTTTATAGAATTTTTTAAATTGTATAATGCTTTCTCCACTCAAATTCATATAGGTTTGTGGTTTTACTAATATTACCTTATTATTTTCTATTTCTCCCATGCCATACAATGCACTAAACTTAGATTTTGATACTTTTATATCGCACTTTTTTGATATTTCATTAATTACATCAAAACCCATGTTATGCCTTGTATTTGCATAATCGCTTTCTGGATTTCCAAGTCCTACTATTAAATACATATCTCTCCTCTTTCATTTTGTATATTATAAAATATACGTCATCCTTTAAAATATAACATATTTCTACACTTTTTACAATATTTAACTGCACAAAAATAAAGATTGTATAAATCATACAATCTTTATTTTCTTTAAAATTTGTTTATTTTAATCTTCTTTGTGATCTTTTAAAAGCTCTAATTGTGAAATTAAAAGTGATTCCATTTTTGCTTTATATACATCAAATTGTTTTTTTAAATCTTCTAATTCTTTTTGTTTTAAAAGTATTTGTGTATTTAATTCTTCTACTGAATTCTTTGCTTGAAATTCTGCATCTTTTATTATTTGCTCTGCTTGTTTTTTAGCGACTTCTTGTACTTCATCTGCTGTTTTTTGAGCCATTATTAGTGTATTTTGTATAGTGTTTTCTATATTTTTATATTTTCCTACGTTAGAATCTAGTTCTTCTCTTTGTGCTTTTAATTCTGCATTTTCTTTATATAATTTTCCATAATCCAATGTTAATTCATCTAAAAAATCATCTACTTCATCTACATTGTATCCATTCATCATTTGTTTTGCAAATTTTTTATTTTCTATATCTAATGGTGTTATCATTATTATCACTCCTTATTATAAAAGGGCATAATAATATGCCCATGCTTATTAATTTTTATATTAGTTATTATTTTTTAGCCATGAAACTGAAAGTTTATTTTTTATTTCTTCTCTTGCTAAATCGCTTGCTATTTCATAATTAACTGGTGCAACCAAGAATATTGCATTTGATACTTTTTGGATATGTCCATCTAAAGCATGAACTCCACCACTAATAAAGTCTACAATTCTTCTTGCTACATCTTTATTTACATATTCTAAGTTAACTATTATAGATTTTTTTTCTTTTAAATAATTACAAATTTCTTCTGATTGTTCAAAAGAAGTTGGTTGTGTTATTACCATTTTTATTTGTTGTGGTTGTGGCATACTAACAACTTTGCTTTTTCTTCCAAAAAGTCCTTTCTCTTCTACTTCTTCTGGTTCTTCTTCTCTTTCATAACCATATATATTTTCATTATCATTTTCTACTTCTTCATCGTTTGCAGTATCTACTCCTAAAAAATCCCATACTTTATTCATAATTGCTCCTGCCATTAAAAAAACCTCCTAATTTTTTTCTCCTTCGTAATTTTCATATTATAAGTATCTATCTTTTCTTTCAAATTGTCAATACTTTTGTCGATTGTAACCAAATCTTAATTTCTTTGTAATATTTTTGTAATATTATTCAACATTTTTTAAATCTGGGTTTAATACTATTTCATCATATATAGTAACTTGTCTCATATTGTTTATTTGCGATGTTGTAAAACCTAACTCTTTTAGTTCCTCTGAATCATAGTTGCCAACTATGCAATAGTTTTCTCCTTCTTTACGTATTTTTACTAAAATCTTAGTTAAGTATCCTCCCCTGTTTCTTACTATGTAACTTAGCCCATTATCATATATAATTGCTGATTTTGGCACTTTTAGTCCTTCATATTCCCACCATATCACATCTATTGATATCTTTCTATAATCTATAAGTTTTTCAACGCAATCACTTATCTTAAATACTAATACTACATAATCATTTTTTTCTGCTTTGTATTCTATTGTTGCTGTTACATTATCTTGAGTTGAAAGTCTTAATGTTACTTTATCACCTGTTTTAGCCTCTTTTGCTTCTTTTGAATTCATAGTTGTTACAATATAGCATTCATAATTATTTATTATTTTTCCCGCCTCGGAATTTGAACTTACTATTTGTCCAGTTTTTAAACCTAAATCTTCTAAAAACTTTTTATCCAGTTTTTCAAAACTATTTGGAGTTAGTATCTCTTCTAGATTATCTATTCTATATGAAACTGCTCCGCTCATAGGTGCTGTTACATATTCTGAGTTTTTAGTCAATTCTTCATCATATTTATTTTTTTCTTGAATCAAACCATTTATATATGAACCCGCCTGGCTTAAATCTCCAGCAATTTTTGATTTTTTTGTAATATATGTATCTATATCCTTTTTTTGTTCTTTTATTTTTTGTATCTCATTTTCTCCACTTATTCCGTCGATCTTGCTTTCTATCTGACTATCTAGAGCAGTTATATCGCCTGTAAGTATTTGTGTGTTTCCTGAAATGGCTTTTTGAATTTTTTCATTTGTTTCTGTTATCTTTTGTTTTATATCTTCTTCATTTGCACCATAATACCTAAATATATTTTCTCCCTTTGCTACTTTTTCTCCTTCAGTTTTTATTTGTACCATACCATTTTTGTAATTTGTACCTTTTACTATTTTTTCCTCTCTTATTACATAACCTGTTACGCTTTCTTCACTAGATATAGATCCATTTTCAATAATAAATGTATTCGTTGGTACAGCCACTAAACTTATTATTTCATATGTTGCATACACTAAAAAAGAGATTATTAAAACTAATAATATTATGACTAATGTTTTATTTTTATTAATACTTTTTCTACTGTTCTTTTTCTTTGTGTCTTTGTTCTTTTTAACATTTTTGTCAGCCAATATTTAATCCCTCCTTTATTAGTAATTGCATTCTTTTAATATTGTGTTTACATTATCATTTATATTCTCAGTTCCATCTAGCCAATATATCTCTTTGTTTTTTCTAAACCATGTTAGTTGTCTTTTGGCATATCTTCGTGTTTCCATTTTTAGTTTTTCTATCATTTCTTCTTTTTGAATATTTCCATTTAAGTATTCTACTACTTCTTTATATCCGAAGGCCCTGCATTGCTGTTGGAAATTTATTGTATTTTTCTAAAATAGATTGTACTTCCTCTATGAGCCCTTGTTTCAACATTATATCTACCCTTTGGTTTATTCTATCATATAAAACTTGTCTGTCCATATTTATTCCAAAAACTTTATAATCGTATTTTACTTCATTTTTTCTTGATTCTAGGTCTTGCTGAGTTTTTGTTTTTCCTGTTTTGTGATATATTTCTAGTATTCGTATAATTCTTTTTTGGTCATTCTTGCTTATTTTATTTGCTGCTTCTGGATCTATTTCTAATGCTTTTTTGTATAAATTTTCTAATCCTTCATTTTGCGCAATTTCGTTTAAATGTTCTCTATATTTCATGTCTATTTCTTCATTTGCAAATTCTATTCCATATATTAAAGAATTTATATATAGTCCTGTTCCACCACAAATAATAGGCATTTTACCTTTTTGTAAGATTTGTTCTATGCATTCCTCTGCTTGTTTTTTAAAATCAGAAACACTATATCTTTCTTCTGGCGAGATTATGTCTAACATATAGTGCTTAATTCCTTGCATCTCATCTTCCAAAACTTTAGCTGTTCCTATATTCATATCTTTATATATTTGCATAGAATCTGCCGAGATTATCTCTCCGTCTATTTTTTTAGCCAGTTCTATTGCTAAACCAGACTTTCCGTGAAGCCGTTGGTCCTACAATAACTATTACTTTTGGTTTGTTCATTTTTATTTCCTTTATAAAATTATTTTCTATTAAATTTACGTTCTATATCATATCTTGTCATTTTAATTGCTGTTGGTCTTCCATGTGGACATGTAAATGGATTTGGTAAAACCAATAATTGTCTCATTAATGTATCCACTTCTTCATTTGTTAATTTCATATTTGCTTTTACTGCAGCTTTGCACGCTATTGTGCTAATAAATTTATCTTCTTTTTCTTGTTTTGCAGTTATTGCAACTGTATCTATTTCGTCTAATATTTCTAAAAATAATTCTTTTGTGTCCAAGTCCATACACAATGAAGGAACTCCTATTAGTCTTATTGTGTTATCTCCAAATTCTTCTATTATAAATCCAGCTTTTTTAAATAGGTCTGTATTTTCTTTTACAATTGCTCTTTCCTTGTGTGATAATTCTATTATATCTGGTAATAGCATTATCTGAGAATCTTTTTCCATGTTATTATAAAAATTCTTTTTAACTTTTTCATACATAACTCTCTCATGTGCTGCATGTTGGTCTATTATATAAATTTCGTCTTTCATTTCGATTACTAAATATGTAGAAAATAAAGCTCCTATAAATTTATATTTTGGAATTGTATTATAATTTTCTTTTTCTTCAAATACCGATATATTTTCTACTTCTTTTAAAGTTTTGACATCTATTTTATTAGAATTTTCTTCTATTTTTTGTGTTTCTGGAAGCTTCCCAAATGTTTTTACATACATTTCGTCAAAATCTTTGCTTGTAGGTTCTTCTACTTTAGGATTCTCTAGCTCTTTTTGTTTTTCTATTATATCTTCCATTTTATTTTTTTGTTCTTGTGTTTGTATTTCCACTTCTTCTGGTTGTCCAGCACTTTTTTCTGCAAATATTTCTTGAAGTGTATTTGTACTATAATTTTCTATAAATTCATCTGCATCTTTTTCTTTCTTTTTAAATAATCCCATAAATCCAGATTTTTTTATATCTTCCGTTTCTACTTTTGGTTCTACTACTTGTTCTGTTTTTATTTGATTTTCTTCTAGTTTTACAAGTTCTTGATTTACTTCTAATTTTTGTTCTTCTACAACTGGCTCTCTTTCTACTTCTTTTACTAAATCTCCTTTTAGTAAAGTATCTTTTACACTATGATATATTGCTTTAAATACTTTTTGTTCCTCTTGAAATCTTATTTCTAATTTTGTTGGATGTACATTTACATCTATTTTATTAGGTTCTATTTCAATATTTAAAACAACCACTCCATATTTTCCTATTGGAATTAGTCCTTTAAATGCTTGTTCTACTCCTGCAGATAATGTTTTATCTTTTATATATCTTTTATTTACAAAAAACATTTGATAACTTCTATTGTTTCTTGCAATTTCTGGTTTTCCTATTGCTCCTGTTACTTTTATTCCTTCATACTCATAATTTACTTCTAAAAGTCCCTCTGCAATTTCTTTTCCATATATTGTATATATTACTGTTTTTAAATCACCATTTCCGTTTGTTTGTATTATTGTTTTATTCCCATTTATAAGTTTTATTGCAATATTAGGATTTGCAATTGCTATTCTCGTTACTGCATCTTCAATATATCCTGCTTCTGTAAAATCTTTTTTTAAGAATTTGTATCTAACAGGCGTATTAAAGAATAAATTGCTTACTGTTATGGTTGTTCCTTTTTGTGATGCTGAATCTTCTATTTCTAAGATTTTTCCACCTTCAACTACTATTTTGTGCCCAATATTGTCATCTTCTGTTTTACTTACTAGCTCTACGTGTGCAATAGCTGCAATACTTGCTAAAGCTTCACCTCTAAATCCCATAGATTTTACATTTTCCAAGTCAGCTGCTTTTCTTATTTTGCTTGTTGCATGTCTTTCAAATGCAAATTCTAAATCATCTTTGCTCATTCCAGAGCCATTATCTATAATTCTTATTTTAGAAATTCCACCATTTTGTATTTCTACTGTTATATTTGTTGCTCCTGCATCTATTGAATTTTCTACTAATTCTTTTACTACAGATGCTGG
>ULMM01043922.1_pt1 | contig 17732 bp, 14 predicted proteins | sample 1951661 | NCBI WGS metagenome assembly ULMM01 (sample SAMEA4835551, study PRJEB28245) | human gut metagenome | biome: gut microbiome; material: fecal sample | place: Denmark | collected 2008 | reverse complement strand
TTATAAATTATATCTAAAAACAAAAAGCATAGTAGGAAATTTAAAATCAAATAACATAAAAAAAATAGCAAACAAAATAGAAAATCCAATAGAGTATATAGAATATAAAAGCATAAATTTATCTAATAAATTAAAAGAAAACGCAAATAAGATATTACCAAAAGACATATCAAGTGTATTTATAGGATTAGTATTAGGAGACACATCAGAGATATCAGAAGAAACAATAGAAAATTTTAGAAATACAAATATGTCACATATTTTAGCTGTATCTGGAATGCATATGTCATATCTAATTTTACTTTCAATCCAAATATTTGGAAAAATACTAGGAAAAAAACAAGCATATATTACATCAACAATTTTAATAATATTTTATATGTTTTTAACAGGTTTTTCAGCATCTATAATACGATCTGGAGTTATGGGAATAATATTAATAATCTCAAAAATCATTTACAAAAACAATGATATTTTTACAAATATAGCAATATCATCACTAATAATATCAATAAAAAACCCATATTCAATATTAGATTTAAGTTTTCAATTTTCATTTGGAGGAACAATTGGAATTGTTTTATTTCAAAAATTTATTTCAAAAAAATTCTTAGAGAAAATTTTAAGATCAAAAAAGATAATAGAAATTTTATCTGTAACAATATCAGCCCAAATAGTAATATTACCAATAAGTATATTTCAATTCAATACACTAAACATATATTTTGTTTTAAGTAATTTAATTATAGGATTTATAATAGGACCAGTAATGGCATGTAGTTTTATATTTTTAATATGCTTAATAGTAAATGTAAAATTAGCAAATATAATTTCATTTCCATTAGAAATATGTATAAAAATAATAATTTTAATATCAAAAATATCAAAATTACCATATTCACAAATATATTTAGCAACCCCCAAAATCTTAGAAATTATATTATATTTTTTATTAATAAATGCAAGTTTTTTTATTTATTATATCTATACAACAAAAAAAATAACACCAACAGTAAAAAGAATTAAGAACATAATAGCAATGATAAAATTTTACATGAAATATAGAATTGAAAAAAGAACAAAAATAGTAATAAAAAGAGTTATAGCATTTGGAATTATTTTAATTATCATAATACAGTTAATACCAAAAAATTTTAAAATACATTTTTTAGATGTAAAACAAGGTGATAGCACATTTATAGTAACACCAAGGGGAAAAACAATCTTAATAGATGGCGGTGGAAGTAGTTATTCAAATATAGGGAAAAACACATTATTGCCATATATTTTGGACAGAGGATATACAAAAATAGACATAGCAATAATAAGCCATATGGACCTTGATCATTGTGACGGAATAATATATTTAATGGAAAAAATAAAAATAAATACAGTAATATTAGGCAAACAATATGAGAGAACCAGTAATTACGAAAGATTCATAAAAATAGCTAAAGAAAGGAAAATAAATTTAAAAAGAGTTGAAGAAGGAGATAAAATAAATATAGAAAAAGACGTTAATATTGAAGTATTATGGCCAAATTCAAAAAAAGTAATTTCAGAAAATATAATAAACAATAATTCATTAGTATTTAAAATAAATTATAAAAAATTTTCAATATTATTTACAGGAGATATAGAAGAAATAGCAGAAAAAAAGATATTAGAAGAAAATAAAAACACATTAAAATCAACAATTCTAAAAGTAGCACATCATGGTTCAAAAACATCAACAACGTCAGAGTTTTTAAAAGCAGTAAATCCGCAATATGCACTAATAGGAGTAGGAAAAAATAATAAATTTGGTCATCCCTCAGAAAACACTTTAAAAAAAATGAAGGAAAGAAATATAAGAGTATATAGAACAGATGAATTAGGAGAAATAACCATAAAATTGAATAAAAATATCAATATAGTACATAATTAAAATAAAGATAAAAAAATATTAACAATATAGAATAAAAAATTGTTAATATATGGAAGGAATGATACAAAGTGAAAAAAATTACAATAATAATATGTTTAGCTGTAATAATTTGTGCAATATATACGGGCAATAAAATATATCAAAACAAACAAAATAAAAGAAGTCAAAAAGAAGTAAAAATAGCAGAATTAGCCGAAAAAATAGAAGATGATTGCACAGAAGAATGGAATGAATTAAAAAACATAGAAACGAAAGATGTACAAGCAAATAGTCAAGATGATATAAGGATATCTCCAAACTGTAGTATGATTTATGAAATAAAATATGAAAAGTGTGGGCATACATCAAAACAATATAAAAACATACCACAAGACTTAGTAAATAAAACAGAAGAAGAAGTAAGCGCTAAATACCCAGAGTGGAAAGTTAAACAATTTGAATCAAATAAAATAGTTTTGAATAAAACAGAACAAGGGGAATGTGGAGAACACTATATATTAAGGGATATAGATGGAAAAATAGTAATAAATATAATAGATTCAGAAGGAAAAGAAAAAGAATATCAAAAAACAGATATTTCTATAGATTATTTAACAGATACAGATAAAATAGAAATAAAAAATGGAATAAAAGTTTTTGGAAAAGAAAATCTAAGTCAAGTAATAGAAGACTATGAGTAATGTTTTCGAAAACTAAGCAAAAAAACACTACAAATAGCAGTGCTTTTTTGCTTAGTTCCAGAAAACATTATTTTTTATTTTTTTTAATAATAACAGGTTGTTTCTCTTTTTTTAAATCACTTTTGTCAATAAAACCATCTTTATATAAATATTTAACATACATAACAAAAGAGAAAATTGTTGCAATAATAGCAATACAATAAAGTGCCAAGTCCAAATTTTGCCAAATACCAGATAAAGCAAATTGTTTAATCATTAAAGAACAAACAATTGCTAAATAAAATAGTACAGTTGCCAATTTACCAAACCATTTACTATAAACAACCACATCTTTTCCATAAAGGAAAGAAGCACCAATAATCATCAATAGCTCTTTTAAAAGAACAACAACTAAAATCCAAAAAGGTATAATTTTTTGAAAAACAAGTGAAGCTAGCACAGAGATTTGAGTGAGTTTATCAGCTAATGGATCCATTAATTTTCCAAAATTAGTAATAAGATTAAATTTTCTAGCAATAGCTCCATCTAAAATATCGGTAACCCCAGATATAGTAAAAAAGATAAATCCTAATAAATAGTTTCCCTTGAATATAAAGTATAAAATAATAGGTATGAGGATAAACCTCAATATAGTTAGAATATTTGGTATATTTTTTCGCATATTTATTGCATCCTTTCTATTTTACATTTGCTTTAAAAGTCAAAGCACCATCGACAAAATCAACATCAATTGTTTGACCATTTGAAAAATCACCCTTTAAGATTTTTTCAGAAATTTCATCTTCAATATAACGCTGTATAGCTCTTCTTAAAGGTCTGGCACCAAATTTTATATTAGTACCTTTTTCTAATATAAAATGTTTAGCTTTTTCTGATACAGATAAATTCATATCTTTTTCTTTTAAAGCTTTCTGAGTATCTTGCAACATTAAATCTACAATTTGTAACAATTCTTTTTCAGTTAAAGAATCAAAAACAACAATTTCATCAACCCTATTCAAAAATTCTGGGCGAAAAGTGCTTTTTAAAGAATCTTCAACTTTTCCCTTATCCATAGTTTGTTTACCAAACCCTATAGAATTTGTATTTAAATTAGAACCAGCATTTGAAGTCATAATAATAATAGTATTTGCAAAACTTACTGTATTACCTTGACTGTCTGTTAATTTACCGTCATCCAATACTTGTAACAAAATATTAAATACATCAGGATGAGCTTTTTCAATTTCATCTAATAGAATAATTGAATAAGGATGTCTTTTAACTTTTTCAGTTAATTGACCAGCATCGTCATAACCAACATATCCTGGAGGGGCACCTATTAATTTAGAAGTAGAATGACTTTCCATATATTCAGACATATCAACTCTAATCATTGCATCTTCTTTTCCAAACATTTCAAAAGCAAGGCTTTTTGCCAATTCAGTTTTACCAACACCAGTAGGACCAACAAAAATAAAAGAAGGTGGTCTTTTAGTACTTTGTAAACCAGCACGGTTTCTACGAATAGCTCTTGAAACAATACTAACAGCTTGATTTTGACCAATAACTCTTTTATGCAAATTTGTTTCTAAATTTAATAGCTTTTGAGTCTCAGCCTCTGTAATTTTTTTAACTGGAATTTTAGTCCAACTCTCTATAACAGTAGCAATATCTTGAACTGTCAAATTTTTCAACTTCATTTTTTTATTTAAATTATCAATTTTTTCAATTAGTTGACATTCACGAGTCTTTAAATCAGCAGCTTTTTGATAATCTTCTGTTGAATCAGCTGCAACAACTTCTTCTTTCTCAGACTGCACATCAGCCAATTCTTTTTTTAGCATTTCTAATTTATATAAATCTTTATTTTCCAAATTGATGCGAGAACAAGCCTCATCTAAAATATCAATAGCTTTATCAGGTAAAAATCTATCATGAATATATTTTTCAGACATTATAACAGCTTGTTTAATAACATCATTTGAAATTTTAACTTTATGATATTCTTCGTAATATTTTTTTATACCTTCCAAGATTTTAATAGAATCATCTATATTAGGCTCTTCTACTAATACTTGTTGGAAACGGCGCTCTAAAGCAGGATCTTTTTCAATATATTTACGATACTCTTTTAATGTTGTTGTACCAATTAATTGAATCTCACCATTAGAAAGTGCAGGCTTCAAAATATTAGCAGCATTCATAGAATGTTCGCCATCACCAGCACCAATGATATTATGAATTTCATCAACAACCAATATAATATTGCCATATTGTTTACATTCATCAATAATACCTTTCATACGAGATTCAAATTGACCTCTAAATTGAGTGCCAGCAATAACAGAAGTCATATCTAATAAATAAACTTCTTTATTTAACAATTTTGCAGGTACATTTTGATTAGCAATCTTTATAGCCAAACCTTGAGCAATAGCTGTTTTACCAACACCAGGTTCACCAATTAAACAAGGATTATTTTTTGAACGTCTATTTAAAATTTGAACAATTCTTTGAATTTCCTTATCTCTACCAATAATTATATCAAGTTCACCATTTTTAGCTTTATTTGTTAAATTTGTACCATAAGTATCAAGATATTTTTTCTTTTTATTTTGTTTTTGATTTTTCTTTTTTTCAATTTTTACTTTTTTCTTAGAATTACCTGGTATAGAGGAATCTTCCTGAGATTGTGAATTAGTATCATTTTCGCCAAACATACTAGAAAAAATGCTACCTAATGGAATAGCAGCACCAGCTATATGAGGCTTTTCTGCATTATCAGGATCATCGTCATCAATATCATCTGAGCCAAAAGTAAAAGCACCATCTATTTTACTAATATCATCTAAGGAAATATTTTCAGCAAAATTTTTAAAAATATTTTCAAATTGTTTTTTCATTTCTTCCATACTAACAGGATCATGTGATAAAATGTCATTTTGTCTAGACAAAGTTTCTAAAGGATCTATACCTTGACTCTTAGCACAATTGTAACATAATCCCTCAATTTTTTTATTTTTACCATCACCATCATCTTTTTCAAAAAATAAGATAGCTGGATTTTTATTACATTTTGAACATAACATATTATAAACTTCCTCATTTCTAAATAAAATTTCAGTACATATATAATAACTCAAAAATACTAAATAGTCAATACAATAAATCCTTGCAATTTATAAAATTTTATAGTAAAATGAAAGCATAAAATAAAAAGGAGAATAAATAAATGAAAAAAACAAATGAAAATGGTATAACACTAACAAGTTTAGTAATAACTACAATAGTGTTATTAATTCTAGCGAGTATAGGAATAGTATCAGGTACACAAAACATACAATCAAGCAAATATACAGCATTTAAAACAGAATTAGAATTAATACAAACAAAGGTAAATGAAGTAGGAGAAAAGTATGATAAAGAAAACACCGAGATAGGAGAAAGTCTAGGAGTACAGGAAAAAGCAATATTAGAAAAAAAAGAGGTAGAAGAGCAACTAAAAATAAAAGCACAAAACAATGATCAAAAACTAGAACAAATAAAAAATGGATTTAGATTATTTTCGCCAGAAAAATTAAAAGAAATATTTGGAATAGAAGGAATAAAAAGAAACTATCTTATAAATATCCCAGAAAGAATAGTAGTATCAGCAGAAGAATTCACATATAAAGAAACAGATTATTACATGCTAGAACAAATGGAGAGCACATTATACAATGTAACATATAATAATCAAATATCATCAACAGGAGATTTTACAGCAACAGTAACAAAAGAAATAAATAAATACAAAATAGCAATTACAGTAAATCATGAAAAATATGTATCAAAATGGCAAGTAAAATATAGGGTACAAGGAGCCGAAGATTGGAACGAAACCGATCAATTGACATTTACAGTAGACAAACCAGGAACATACGAAATAAAAGTAGTATTTGGTGATGAAATAAACCTTGGAACAAAAACAGTAAAAGTAGGAATATAGGAAGGAAGAACTAAATGAAAGAAGAATTTTTAGAATTATTAAGAAAAGTAAATAGAGAAGGAATAAACGAATTAATAGAATTTATACAAAAAACAGACTTTTTCAAAGCACCAGCAAGTACAAGATTTCATGGAGACCATGAAGGAGGACTAGTAGAACATAGTATAAAAGTATATGAAATATTAAAACACAAAGTGGAAACAAATATAGAGCCAATAAAGGTATCAGAAGAATCACTAATAATTATAGCTTTACTACATGACTTATGCAAAGCAAATTTCTATAAAGTAGATTACAGAAACGCAAAAAACGCATTAGGCGTATGGGAAAAAGTACCATATTATACAGTAGACGACACAATACCATATGGACATGGGGAAAAATCAGTAATGATGATAACAGAATACATGAAATTAACATCAGAAGAAAAATATTGTATTAGATGGCATATGGGATTTACAGAGCCCAAAGAACAATATACAACATTAGGCTTAGCATATAAAAAATATCCACTAGCATTATTAACACATGAAGCAGATTTAGAAGCAACATATTTTTATAATATTTAAAGATTAGAAAGGATACTAAAATGATAGCACATATAAAAGGAACATTGGAAACAAAAGCGGCAGATTATGTCGTAATAGATGTAGGAGGACTAGGATATAAAGTATACATTTCGGCAACAGGAATGGAAAAGTTAGGAAACATAGGAGACAAAGTAAAAGTATATACATATTATAGAGTCAGAGAAGATGATATTAGTATATTTGGATTTAACACAAACGAAGAATTAAGAATGTTTGAATTAATATTATCAGTTAGTGGAGTAGGAGCAAAAACAGCACAAACTATAGTAGCACTAACAAATCCATCAGAATTTGCAATAGCAATAATATCAGACGATATATCATACTTAACCCAAATCCCAGGAATAGGAGCAAAATCAGCACAAAGAATAATATTAGAATTAAAAGACAAAATGAAAAAAGAAAAATCGATAACACAAACTAAAAATACAAAGGTAAAAGAAGCAATAGTAGACAGTAACAAAGTAGAAGAAGCAATTTCAGCTTTACAAGTATTAGGATACAATAAAAAAGAAATAGAAAAAGCATTTATGAAACTAGACAAAAAAGATTTATCAACAGAAGATTTAATAAGAAAAGGACTTACAATTTTAGCTAATTAAGGGGATGGAAAAATGATAAATCAAAATGAACCATTAGCATATAGAATAAGGCCAAAAACATTAGAGCAATATGTAGGCCAAGAACATGTTATAGGAGAAGGAAAAATTCTGTACAGAACAATAAAAGCAGATAGATTATCAAGCATTATTTTATTTGGACCTCCAGGATGTGGAAAAACATCATTAGCAAGGGTAATTAGTGAAACAACAAAATACAAATTTTATAAAATAAATGCAGTAACATCAGGAGTAGCAGACATAAAAAGAGTAATAGAAGAAACAAAAAATTTTATGCTAAATCCAACAGGAAAAAGTATTTTATTTATTGATGAAATCCATAGATTCAATAAATTACAACAAGATGCATTATTACCATATGTAGAAAATGGAACAATTATATTAATAGGGGCAACAACGGAAAACCCATATTTTGAAGTAAATAAAGCCCTAATATCAAGGTCAATGGTAATAAAATTAGAACCACTAACAACAGAAAATATATATACAATTTTAAAAAATGCATTAGAAAGAAAAGAAGGACTACGGAGAATATAATATAAAAATAGAGGATGATTCATTAAAAAAACTAGCATCAATAAGTAATGGAGATGTAAGAATAGCATTAAACGGATTAGAAATAGCAGTATTAACCACAAAAATGGATTCAGATGGTTATATTCACATTACTGATGAAGTTATAAAGAACAGTATACAAGAAAGAAAAGCAGTCTTTGACAAAAATGGCGACTCACATTATGACAATATAAGTGCATTTATAAAATCAATGAGAGGCTCAGACCCTGATGCAGTATTATTTTATCTAGCAAGAGCAATTAATGGTGGAGAAGATCCAATGTTCTTAGCAAGAAGAATTGTAATATGTGCATCAGAAGATGTAGGATTAGCAAATCCAGAAGCTTTAGTAATAGCGAATAGTGCAATGCAAGCAGTATACATGGTAGGAATGCCAGAGGCAAGGATAATATTAGCAGAAGCGGCAGTATATGTAGCAAATTCTCCAAAATCAAATTCAACATATATGGGAATAAATCAAGCGCTAGAAGATGTAAAAAATAAAGAAACAGGGGAAGTCCCAATGCATATAAGAAATGCACCAGTAAAAGGAATGGAAGAGTTAGGGTATAATCAAGGATACTTATATCCACATGATTATCCTGGAAATTATGTAGAACAACAATATTTACCAGAAAAAATAAAAAACACAAAATATTATATACCAGGAGAAAATGATAAATTAAAAATAAATCCACAAAAAGCACAACAAAGAAACAAAATATAAAAATGTATAAAATAAAAAATAATGGAAAACCTACTTTTAAGAGTAGGTTTTTTATATGAAAGAATTAATTAAAAAAATAATAATCGGATTTCTGGCAGGTTTTATAAGTGGAATATTCTCAACAGGAGGAGGATTAATATTAGTACCAGCATTTATGTATATATTAAAAAAAGAATCAAAAATAGCAAGAGGAACATCAATATTTTGCATATTACCAATGGTATTAACAAGTAGCTTTTTTTATTACAAAGGAAATTATATAAACTGGAAATTAGCCATATTATGTGCAATAGGAGGAACCATAGGAGGTTATATAGGAGCAAAAATATTAAAAAAAATACCAGAAAAAATAATGAAAATAGTATTCATACTTTTTATTATTTATGCAGCATATAATATGATATTCAAATAAAACTTGAAAAAATCTAACAAAAAGTATAATATATGTTTATACATATATTCATAAAATAAAAATGTATTTTTATAAATAAAAATGAAAAAAAATATCAAAATATGTAATAATATATACAATATGAGTAAAAGGAGGAAAGTAAATTGGATAAGTCAATAAATCAATACGTATGGAAAAACACAAATAAAAGATATCTATTTGAGTTGCAAAAATTTCTTGATTTAATAGATAATGTAACAGATGAGAAGCTACGAAAAGAATTAATTTATCAATTAAATATATTTGATAGAACAATTACAGAAATTGTTGAACAACATAAAGAATAGAAATGGAGAGAAAGAAAAATGATTAATACACTAATAGGTATTATTTCAGGAATAATAAGTGGAACGGGATTGGGACGGAGGTACTGTACTCATTTTTCTTTTAACATTTTTGGAAAATTTAGAACAACACGTAGCACAAGCAACTAATTTAATATTTTTTATTCCAACATCGCTAATAGCCATAATTGTAAATGGAAAAAATAAAAATATTGATTATAAATTAGGATTAATAATTTCAGTTTATGGAATTTTAGGAGCAATAATAGGAGCAAATATTTCAATACACATAAACACAAGAAATTTAAGAAAATATTTTGGAATATTTTTAGTAATTATCAGCATACATGAAATATATTCCATAATTAAACAGTATAAAAAAGGAAAAAATGACAAAAATAAAAGTAAAACATAAGGAAGGAAAGTGATAATTATGAAATTTGCAAAAGGATTATTAATAGGTGGATTACTAGCAACAGGAGCATTAATGATGTATTCAGAAAGTGAAATGCTAACTAAAAATAAGAAAAAGCTTATGAAAAAGGGAAAAAAATTAATTAGAACACTAGAAAATTGGTAACACTTAATTTTATATTACAATAGGGTATCTAATCAGATACCCTAAATACATAATAGCTAATTATTTTTTATCTTCACAACATCTTTCATCCTTATCACAATCTTCATGTGTTTCATTATTTTTTAAAAAGCAATCACATTTTTCATGTTTTTCACCTTTTAAACATTTACCTTCATGAAAACATTTAGCACAAATTTTTATTTTTTTAGTATCATTAGCCCAAATTTGTATAGCATATTTTCTACCAGGACAAAGAGGACCAAAAACAAATTCTCCATCTTTATCAGTAAAAGTATGACCTATAGGACGTCTTTCTTCTTTACCACAATCATAAGCAACTTCTACTAATTTAACAACAGCATTAGCAACTGGTTCCTTAAAACAATTTTTAACAACACCATATATAACATCACGATTATCTTCTTGTAATATAATATCTAAATCAAATTGTTTACCACCTGATATAACACCATCAATATCTAATATAGGGCAATGAGGTTTATTTAAATCCATTTCCATTATTATTCATCCTTCCTAATAAACAAAAGTTTATTTAATATATATTATGAAAAAAAACAAAAAAATGTTAAAAAATACAATAAAAAAGCAAAATTTGTAATTTTTTAGAAAAAGTGTTATAATAAAAATGTATTGAAAATCAAAGGAGGAATTAATATGGAAAAAAATAATAAAAATAAAGAAGTAAAATTAACAGGAAAAAAATCAGATATGAATAAAGCACTTAGAGCGCAAAAAATAAGAAGACAAAGAAAGATGAGAAAACAAAGAAGAATAAGAGGATTTGCAACACTACTAGCAATAGCATCAATAGGTGTAGGAGGATACACTTTAAATGACATGAATAAAACAAGCAAAGAATTAGATGAAGCTATAGAACAAGTAGATAACTTTATGAAAGAAAATGGAATCGACGAAAATGATACTAGAACAGAAAAAGAAAAATTCATGGATAGTATAGTTGTAGATAAATCCACATTAGAAAATTCAGAAGTAACAGGAAATAAAGAAATTATAGACCAAATACTAGAAAAATATAACAGTAATATGCCAGAAGAAACTGAAAAAATATCAAAAGAAGATATAGGAATAATAAAAGAAAATTTAGGAAATGGTAATATATATAAAGAAACAGACGAAAATGGAAATACAAAATATATACAAAATCATCAAGAAGGACAAAATGGAAACTTAGAATGGATAGATGAACAAAATATAGGAGATGTAATAGCAGTAATAGATAAAGAAAATCACACAACAATAGCAGGAATAGGAGAAATAGAAGGTAAATATGTACCAGTAGAAATTAAACAAATGATATTATCACAAGATGCACAAAATCCATATAAAGAATCAGAATATTATGTAAAATTAAAAGGAAGCGAAAAAAATTATACCAGATTAAATAAAGCATATCAAAAAAGATTAAAAGAAATAGAAGCAAAATCAAAACAAGACACAGAAATGGAAATTTCATAAACAAAAACAAGTAAAGTTGTATAAATAACCCACTTTTTGCAAACAATATGCATAAAACATATTTGCAAGGAGTGGAATTTTTTTGAGAGAAAATAAAAAACTACAAATAACAGGTGTGATGCTAGAAAAAGAACAATTAAAAAAACATTTAGAAAAAATAGCATCAAGCCATAATATAATATCAAGAAGTCAAAAAGACACATATCCAATACCAAGACTTTTAGAAGATTACGAAAAAATAAAAGAAGTATATAAAATGTTAAATGAACATGTAAATATGAAAATAAACATACATCCAGCAGGAGAATGGTTATTAGACAATTTTTATATTATAGAAGAGACAGTAAAACAAATAGAAAAGGAATTAACAATAAAAAAATACAAAAATTTTATAGGAATAGCAAATGGTGAATATGCAGGATTTGCAAGAATATATGTACTAGCAAGTGAAATTATAGCATATACAGAAAATAGAATAGAAAAAGAAAGTTTAGAAGAATATTTGCAAAGCTATCAGAACAAGAAAACACTGAATATGGATGAAATATGGAATATAGGAATATTTTTACAAATAGCAATTATACACAACATATCACAAATATGCGAAAAAATTGCAAGTAGCCAGGCACAAAAATACAAAGTAGAAAGCATTGTAGAAAGATTAGTAGAAGGGAAAACAAAACAAGAACAAAAATATAAAGAATATAAATCAAACACACATAATTTTAAAAAAACAATGATGAGAGATATGAGATATCCATTTATAGAGTACATGTCATACACTTTAAAAAGATATGGAAGAAAAGGAACAAGATATCTAAAAGTATTGGAAGACATAGTAGAAAAAATGGGAATGACAGTATCAGAAGTAATACAAAAAGAACACTTCGATATAGCAATACAAAAAGTATTAATGGGAAATAGTATAACAAGTTTAAAAACAATACAAAGAATAAATTTTTTAGAAATATTTGAACATATAAATGGAGTAGAAGATGTATTAAGAAAAGATCCAAGTGGAATATATATTAACATGGATTGGAAAACAAAAGAATATTATAGAAACAAAATAAAGCGAATATCAGAAAAAACAAAAATATCAGAAATATATATAGCCAGGAAAATTATAGAGATATGCAAGAATAATGAAGGAAAAAAATCACATATAGGATATTATTTAATAGATAACGGAATTGATGATTTATATAAAGAATTAAAAATAAAAAATAAAGTATCACCAAAAAGCAAAACAAAAGTTAAACAATACTTATCATTAATAGTTGCATTTACAGTAATACTATCAATAATAATAAGTAATTTATTAACTTTTTTAACAAAATCAGAAAAAATTGCTTTATTTATTATATTATTAATTCCATGTAGTGAAATAATAATACAAATAATCCAATTTATATTAAGCAAAACAGTAAATCCAAAACTAATTCCGAAAATGGATTATCAAAAAGGGATACCAAAGGAACAAGCAACAATGGTTGTAATACCAACAATAGTAAAATCAAAAGAAAAAGTAATAGAATTAACAAGAAAATTAGAAGTATACTATATAGCAAATAAAAGTGAAAATTTATATTTTACTTTATTAGGAGATTGTTCAGAAAGCAGCAAAGAAGAAGAATTATATGATAAAGAAGTAATAAAAGAAGGAAAAAAGCAAATAGAAAGATTAAATAAAAAATATAGCAAAGACAATAAAGACAACAAAATATTTAATTTTATATATCGCAAAAGAATCTGGAACGAAAAAGAGGAAAGTTACTTAGGTTGGGAACGAAAAAGAGGAATGCTAAATCAATTAAATGAATATTTGCTAGGAAATATAGCAAATCCATTTTTATATAATAGTATAGAAAAAATTCCACAGATAAAATATATAATTACATTAGATGCAGATACAGATTTAGTATTAAATACAGCACAAGAATTAGTAGGAGCAATGGCACATATATTAAATAAACCTATAATAGATCAAAAGAAAAATGTTGTAATAGAAGGATATGGAATAATGCAACCTCGAGTAGGAATAAATTTAGACATTAGCCTAAAAACAATATTTACCAAAATATTTGCAGGTGCAGGAGGAATAGACAATTATACAAATGCCATTTCAGACATATACCAAGATAATTTCAAAGAAGGTATTTTTACAGGAAAAGGAATATATGATTTAAGAGTATTTTCAAAAGTATTAAGTAAAGAGATACCAGAAAACACAGTGCTAAGTCATGATTTACTTGAAGGATGTTATTTAAGATGTGGGTTAGTTTCTGACATTGTCTTAATGGATGGATATCCAACTAAATATACAAGCTTTACAAATAGACTTTCAAGATGGATTAGAGGAGATTGGCAAATTACTAAATGGATAAAAAACAAAAAATTAAATTTATTATCAAAATATAAAATAATAGATAATCTAAGAAGAAGTCTTTTAGAAATCTCAATAATAATTGCACTAATATATATAACCACTTTAGGAAATATTTATAAAATACAAGCAAATGGACTTTGTGTATTTATACTATTATCATGTGTGATATCTCAATTATTAGAACTTATAAACAAAAGCATTAGTAAAAAAGATGGAGAACAAAGACAAAAAACTTTCACACCACAAATATCAGGAATAAAAGGAACATTAATAAGAGCAATAATTACAATAGGATGTTTGCCATATAAAGCATATATATCAGCAAAATCAATAATAAAAACAATATATAGAAAAACAATAACAAAAAAACATATGTTAGAATGGCTAACTTCTGAAGAAGCGGAAAAACAATCAAAAACAGATTTGACATCATATTATAAACAAATGTTAATAAATGTTATTATAGGTACAATTATAATAATATATAATATAAACATATACGAAATCTTATTAGGAATTTTATGGATTATTATTCCATTTATAATGTGTGAAATAAGTAAAGAGATAAAAAGAAAAACACAGATAGAAACAATAAATAAAGAAAATAAAGAGTATTTATTAAATATAGCTAAATCAACATGGCAATTTTTTGAAACATATTTAAATGATAAATATAATTATTTAATACCAGATAATTATCAAGAAGGAAGAAAACAAAAAGTAGTACCAAGGACATCATCTACAAATATAGGGTTGTCATTATTAGCAGTAATATCAGCGTATGATCTCAATTTTATAACTTTAGAACATACAGTAGATTTATTAAAGAAAATATTATATACAATTATAAGTCTGGAAAAATGGAATGGACATTTATATAATTGGTATGATACAAAAACAAAAAATCCATTAATACCAAGATATATTTCAACAGTAGATAGTGGAAACTTTGTAGGATATTTATATACAACCAAAATATTTTTACAAAATCTAAACTCACAAGAACTAGAAAGTTATGTAAAATATATAGAAAAACTAATAGAAGAAACAAATTTTAAATTATTATATAACAAAGAAAATCAAATTTTTTCAATAGGCTACAACATAGAAGAAAATAAATTAACAGACTCATATTATGATTTATTAGCATCAGAAGCAAGGCAAGCAAGTTTAATAGCCATAGCGAAAAAAGATGTACCAGTAAAACATTGGAATAAATTAAGCAGGACATTAACAACATTAGGAAAATATAAAGGACTAATATCATGGTCAGGAACATCATTTGAATATTTAATGCCAAATATAAATATCCCTAAATATGAAGGAAGCCTATTAGACGAATCATGCAAGTTTATGATAATGAGTCAAAAACAATATGCAAAAAAATTACAAATACCATGGGGAATATCAGAAGCGGCATTTAATTTAAAAGATTTACAAGGAAATTATCAATATAAAGCCTTCGGAATTCCATGGCTAGGATTAAAAAGAGGATTAGCAGATGAAATGGTAAGTGCAACATATGGAAGCATATTGGCAATAAATGAAGAACCACAAGAAGTTATAAAAAATTTAAAAATTTTAGAAAAATATGGAATGAATGGAAAATATGGATTTTACGAATCAATAGATTTTACACCAGAAAGAGTAGAAAAGGCAACACCAGTAAAAACATATATGGCGCATCATCAAGCATTAATATTATTGTCAATAAATAATTTGTTTAATAACAATATATTTCAAAAAAGATTTATGCAAAATCCTGAAATAGACAGTGTTTCAATACTTTTACAAGAAAGAATGCCAGAAACATCTATAATAACAAAGGAAACAAAAGAAAAGATAGAAAAACCAAAATATCAAGATTATGAAGACTATAGTATTGTAACATACAATAAAATTGACGAAAGATTAATAAGAGGAAATGTAATATCAAATGAAGATTATGTAATAGCAATGAACCAAAAGGGAGAAGGAGTTAGCAAATATAAAGATATCTATATAAATAGATTCAAAAAAACAGATGATTATCCACAAGGAATATTTTTTAACATAAAAAATATAAAAACACAGAATATATGGAGTTCATGTAAGACACAAGAATTAAACAATTACAAAATAAGTTTTATGCCAGATAAAATAGAACAAGAAATAGAACAAGACAATGTAAAAACTAAAATACAAACAATAATAGCACCAAATGATACTTCTGAAATAAGAAAAATAACATTAGAAAATAGAGGATTAGAAGAAAAAATATTAGAAATAACAACATATTTTGAACCAGTGCTATCAACAAAAGAACAAGATTATGCACATCCTGTTTTTAATAACTTATTTTTAAAATTTGGATATAATGAAGAAACAAATTCTATTTTAGTAAAAAGAAGAACCAGAGAAAAAAATGAGAAAAAAATTTATTTAGCAGTAAATCTAGTAGCACCACAGATAGAGACAATAGGAAAAATGGAATTTGAAATAGACAAAGAAAAATTTGCAGGAAGAGGAAATATAGGAATACCAAAAATGATTAAAAATTCAACACCATTTTCACAAAAAATATCATTAGTAACAGAAGGTATAATAGCATTAAAAAGAACTGTAAAAATTGAGCCTAAAGAAAAAGTAGAATTAGATTTAATAATAAGTGTAGGAGAAAGCAAAGAACTGGTATTAGAAAACATAAAAAAATATCAAAATAAAGAAAATGTACAAAAAGCATTCGAAATTTCAAAAGCACAAATAGAAGCACAAAGCAGATATTTAAGAATAAAAGGAAAAGATATAGAACAATATCAAAAAATTTTATCATATATAATATTTGATAACCCAAGCAAAAAACTCCAATTAGAAAAGTTGCCCAAAAGAATATACGAACAAAGTGAATTGTGGAAATATGGGATATCTGGTGATTTACCAATAATTTTGGTAAAAGTAAAAGATTTAAATGATTCTGATGTTATTAAACAGATTTTAAAAGCGTACGAATTTTTTAGAATAAAAAATATAGAAGTTGAATTAGTATTAATTGATGAAGAAAAACATAGTTATGAAAATTATGTGCGAGAAGAGATGGAAAATATAGTATTAAATTCACATCTAGCATATTTAAAAAATGTAAGAGGTGGAATATTTCAACTTAATAAAAATGAAATAGACAAAAAAGACATGGAACTACTAGAGTTTATATCAACAATAATAATTGACAGTAATAAAGGAAGCATAAAAAATGCAATAAATGAAATTGAAGATGAGTATTTTGAAAAAACAAAAAAAATAGAGAGCGAAGAATATCCAATTTTTATACAAGAAGAAAAATCAGAAGAAAGCAATTTTATAAAAGAAAAAGATGATTTAAAATATTTTAATGAATATGGAGCATTTTCAATTGATGGAAAAGAATATTTAATAAAAACAAGTAAAGAAAATAGGATTCCAACAATATGGTCACACATAATGGCA
>ULMM01050960.1_pt1 | contig 17780 bp, 15 predicted proteins | sample 1951661 | NCBI WGS metagenome assembly ULMM01 (sample SAMEA4835551, study PRJEB28245) | human gut metagenome | biome: gut microbiome; material: fecal sample | place: Denmark | collected 2008 | reverse complement strand
AAAAGAAAGTGTAAAAACCGGAATTGATATATAACGCCCCGTAAGATAGGTAGATATTTCACCGGACATCAGCTTAGAGTTTGAACCTGTCACATAAATGTCGGTATTGCAATCTTCTAACAGACTGTTGACTGCCTTTTCCCAACCGTCCACTTCCTGTACTTCATCCAACAAAAGATAGTAACGCCGGCTGTCGGTCATTTTATCCTTTATTTCACAATACATTTGCTTGTCAGTTATGTTGTCATCCAGTTCCTCCGAGGTATATCGCATATAGATTACATGGTCTGCGGAGATGCCGCTGCCAATCAGGTCGTCTTTCAGCATATCCAAAATGGTCGATTTCCCGGAGCGCCGTATACCTGCAAGAATTTTCACTAACGGAACATCCCGATAGTTTTTCAATGTATTCAAATAGTGAGTTCTAACGATCATTGTATCGCCTCCTTGTTTTAGTATACCCAAAAACATCTTTACAGTCAATAGTTTTTACTTATATTCAGTAAAAACTTTAAAAAACAGCATAGTTTTTCAGTTTCGTCAGAAAAAACCAATTTTATTCCTATTTGTTTTGCAAGAACTTCTTCGTGACCTCAAGGCTTTCTCTTTCCGTATATCCCCAAAGAATGCAGGAAAGAGAGCTTATGGCATCCCTGCGTTTACGGTAATATGTCCGATAGCTAATGTCGCTTATATGCGGCAACAGCTGCTCTATTATCTCGCCTGCGTTTTTATACTGCTGCGGCGATAAAAAGGTATAATACAGTATCCAGTAATACATTTCCCCGTTTTTATGCTTATTTCGAAGCATTTCCACCGCCGACTCGATAAGCCGCAGCATTTGCCGGCTTTCCTCAATGCTTTTTGTGTATTCGGTAAGTCCGGATGCAGAGAAATCCAAGCCCGCTATATATGCCGACTCTAAAAAATCCTCTATACTGCTTCCCATTTCAATGCGGAATTTATTTCTGACCCGCTGAACGGACAGCTCAAGATTCCACACTACATCACGGTATTTTTTAAGCAGCAGATATGTATTGTGGTATTCCGGGGTTTCTTTTACTTCGGCTTGCTTTTTATTCGGCATTTTCCTCGCTCCTTTGCATAGAAATATCAAATCGGAAAATTTCTTTCCCAGAACAGTTCATAACGAGCAAAAAGCGCAACCTGCCCGTATCTGTATACTTTACAGGTAATATACTTGTTTCCTTGCATTCGGATAAAGGTAATAACATATATTCGGTTTTAGGACATAAATAGCACGGGAAGCCCTGTAATGAAAGGATTTTTCCGACTTTTTCTATAACCGCGCAAATCGCCGTTTTTGAAACGCTGTTTAAATAATTTGAAACGCGGATATTTTCAGTTTGTTCTTCCGTTTCGGCACGCTCCTCGGGTATTTTAAGTTCGATATTAAGTGCCATTGCAAGCTCGTCTTTATCTACAAGCACATCGGATATTTGGAACATTGTTGACAGATAGCGTTTAATATATATTGCGCTGCCGTGTGAACCCGCAAAGCTTACCATCATTATGTAATCTTCCTTTTTTAGCTTATTGAGATACCTGCTTGCCGTAGCCTTTGAAACACCCCAGCGCCGCGCTAAATCGTCACAGCTTAAAAGCGGCTTGCCCGTGCCGTTTCTTATATACACAAGCGGGCTTACATCGCTGCCCTGTACCTGCGAATCGTTATATACAGTATTTATCCATAAATCCAGCACTGCATCCATTTCACTGCATTTACCATAGCTTACAAGCTCGTTTGCAACCGATACCGGCAAAAAGAAAAATCCGGTTTCCTTTTGGCAGGGCGCGTTGTAATCTAACGCACGGTTTGCCTTGCACCAGTTTTTAATTCTGAATTTTATAAGCTTGCCGCGGCCGAGTATGTTGTACTCAATCAAATGCCTGTCCTGCAAATCCTTCATAAGAGCTACGGTCTGCTTAGCCGTTTTAAGGCGCAGATATATTTTAAGCTCGTTTATTCGGCAGATCCATTCGCCCGCGTGAACGGTATAGCTTATTCCGTCAATTCTTTTATATGAAGTGCGGAAGTTTGCATAACAGCACAGCACCGTATAATAGAAAAGACCCGAACTGCCGCCGGAGCGAATGTTCGGGTCATTTATTAAGCACTGTATAAGCTGTCGGTATATTCTGCACCGCGGGTAGTCTACCACCTGTTTGATTTCCAATTTGTATTCTGACATAGTTTTTTCCTCCCAAAAATAAAAGACGGCACAGATTTCAAAATGAAGATCTATGCCGTTATGTGTTTCTTGATTTTTTTAATAATTTGCGCTATACTATAAACAGTAATCGGACGGTTTTCAAAATTTAATATCACATTATCTGAATATAAGCTTGCTAATTTCTTGCTAATCGGAGTACGAATAATTACGCCGAATTAGCAAGAACAGGAGAAACGAAAAAACATTGTGTTCGCTTAAAAAGTCAGTGTTTATGCGGATTTGGAGCGTCGTGAGAGACCAAACTGCATCAGCAAAAAATGTATAAAACGTTCTCCTAAGCGGTAGGTCGGGTGTTCGAATCACCTCGGGAACGCCATAACTGTGCGACTAAAAAGCACAAAGCTTGAAAACCCTTGAGAAAGGCAGGTTCTCATAAGGACACTTTCAAAAAAGGTGACCGATTGAGAGAAGCACAAGCCCCACAGAATCAAAGATTCGACGGGGCTTGTGCTATATATTATACAGCCTTGATAGGGATTCGAATTTGATATTTTGCTAACAAGTAACGGTTGCCGAATTCACAAGAATATGTCGGTAGGCCTGAAAATAAAAAATAGATACTGTTGGTTTCCGCAGATAAAATGCCCAATGATTATATATACTATAAATAACTTAATTATATATATGACTTGTTTTTGTTCTACTTATTCTTTTACAAGTAGGAAATCCTTAACATCATACGCATTTCTAAACCAATAACTAATAGATTTACTCAACTAATGGTAGTCTTCTACTTTATTTATGAGTCCTCTAATGGCTAAAATAGTACTGAAATTACAGATAAAATAATAGCGATCAAAACTCCAACTAGGATGAATGTAAGTTTATTGTTGATTTTTTTATCCATATCAAGGCACACTTTGTATATCTGGTCCATATTCGTGGATTCCATTTTTGTAAGAAAAGAATTATATTTGTTATCTAATTCGGCGCTGATTTTCTCCATTTTAGTTTGAGCTTCTCGGAGCACTGCTATATAATCACCATGTTCTCTCCTAACAGAAGTTAAGAACTCATTGTATTGAACATCGCTCTTATCGGAAATAATTTTCGGTATTGATTTTATTTCTTCAAGTGAAGATTGAAGAACTGAAAGATATTTTTCATTTTCTTTTCCGATTTTCGTTAAAAAAGAATTGTACTGTTCTTCATTCTTATCAGAAATTGTCTTCGGAACCGCTTTGAGTTCATCAAGATAGTTTTTTAATGAATTTTCGTAATCAGTTTTAACGCAGTTAATATTGTCGAGTGTCTGTTGAATTAAATCCTGATTACCATTTTTAAGTTGTTCAGGAGTTTCAGCAACGGTTGTTTCCAACGATTTTATTTTTTCTTCAAATAACCGTTCTTCGCTGTTTAATGCGGAAATGATTTTGGACAATAAAGCACTAAGTTCGTTTGAGCTTTTAACATTGTTGTGGAAAGTTTCTATTTCCTTTTGTAAAGTTTCAATATCAGTTAGCATAATTTTAACCTCCAAGTTTTTCAGTTGTCTTATTGCATTCACTTGCCAACAAGCCAAAATAAATGATATCTTTGCCTATATTCTCATATAGTGTATCGCATATTTGCGGTACTGTAAGAGAGAAGCGATTTGCATTATTTTCCAACGACTTCAATACATTAAACCTTGTTTCAACGCTTAATTTTTCATAAACTTTTCCAATTGATGATAATAATAAAGCAATCATATTCGAGGGGGTTCTTGAAAGAACACGGTCGAAACGGTTTTCATCAAATTTAGAGTTTTTTCGCAAATTAGCCAATAAAATGAAGCAGTCCAGGCTATATGAATAAGAATTACTATTCAATCTTTCGATATTTGCAATTGTGTTGGCGTCAACACCCTGTACTACCTTTTTTGTTATATCCGCCAAAGACATGTTTCGATACTTCGTATCATCGGCTTTAATCTCTATAAACGGCAAGGTGAAGTATTCTTTAATATCTTCTGTGATAGTGTCATCAGACTTTGATTTATTTTCTTCAACAAAATCCAAGAAGTCCAAGAACAATTCCTTGTGGTGATACAAGAACTTCTCATAATACCAATCGACATAAATATTGATAATATCTTCAATGGTTCTACTTCTCTGGGTTTGAGCAATTTGTTGGCGATTGTCACCCAAGAAATTATAATATTCAACAGCGGTAGTTTTCATTCTTTTGAATATAAACGGGTCATTAAGTTCGGTATCATTATTTACGATACTCATCATAATTTCTATTTTACCATCTTTTTCATCTGCCGAATAAGAATACCAATCTTTGATGTATCCCAAAACATATAGCATATAGATATGCCGTTTAATATGTTCTATGTCATCAACGGGATATTTTTTAACAACCAAACAGCGAGAAAGTTCTTTCTTCAAATCCATTAGATTGTTTATTAAATCTTCTTTCGAGTCTAAACGGTTATTGAGTTTTCTGTAACAATCGGAATAGTCATTTGCTAGATTGTCTAAAATTTGGGTTAAATTAGAAATCTCAATTTCTCGCTTCAACAAGCTGGACGGAATGTTTTCTTCGATGGGTTCGAGGTATATAATATATGATTTCACACTTTCGTTTGCACGACCTGCTCTACCTATTTCCTGAACATATTCGTTTTTAGATACAGGCAAGCCGAAGTGTATTACATTTTGAATGTTTGGAAGATTGATACCGATACCTAAATCTTCACTTGCAACAAGCATTTTGCAATTACCATCTGCGAACAAATGATATGCAGATGTGTTATCACGTTGGAAAACATCTGCTTCATAACCAATTCGCTCGGCAACCTTAAATGCCACATCATCATTTTTTGTGAAAATTATGGTGCGCTCATTCTTATCAAGTAATTCACCCGCAATGGCAGCAATTTCATCATACATCTCATCGGTACTTCTTACGGTTCGGAAATCATAACTAATATTATCTTTTCTTAATTCAATTGGTGAGAAGATGTTTTTCTCTGGAATTTTAAGTTGGCGCTGAATATCTTCAACAACCGTATAATTGGCGGTAGCAGTAAAACCTAAAAATGTGGTTTTATCTAAAAATTTTGCCAAGAAATGTGACAGCATTAAATATTCGGGTCTGAAATCATGTCCCCAGTTTGATAAGCAATGAATTTCATCTAAAACAACATAACTGATTTGTGCACCATTAGAAATTCTCTTATTATGATAGCCACTTAATTCCATACCGTTGTTTATATAACGGCATTTAACAAGCAAATGTCTGTTTTGGAAGGTAGTCGGGGTTAAATACATAAGGCTGTTGCAAATAGCAAAATTTGAAAAGTCGTTATTCTCTGTAAGCTTTAAGTGGGAAACATTATCAATGTGGTGGAACTTTTTTAAGTTTCTAATTTGATCCTCAATTAGAATATCAGTCGGAGATAAAACGAACATAGGCAACGGTTGTAAAAGCGAGGCCATATAGAAAATTAGAGATTTTCCACTACCAGTAGGCATAATACAAATCGAATGTTCGTTTGTAGAAAGCATATTTTGAAGTGCTTCAAATTGTCCCTCTTTGAAATACTCAAAGTCGGAAATTTCACTTAAAATATATTCCAAATCTTTTAAATGAATATCCTCTTTTAAACAATAGGATATTTTCTGTCCGAACCAAATTTCACGAGCATTACAGGGAGTATTATTTTCTTCTACATATATGCCATTTATTTTACCGTCAATTGAAACGCTAACCGATTTTTGATTGGGAGAAATTCTTAATGACGGAATATTTACACCAACAAGATGTGCAAATAGTTTCGCATAATGGTTAATCAAACCTATTGCTATATTTAATTCATCATCGTTTGAATATTTAATATTAAGAACTCCATTGTTATAATAAAAATCGTTCTTAATCATTTGTAAAACAATTATACTTAAACGGAAAACTCTCTGATAGTCTATCTGAAAAGGTGTGTGTATGCTTTCAAAGTATTTAGGAATATCATCAGATGTCATTCTCGAATTTCGTGTTAAATAATTATATACAAGAGCATAAATATTACCCGCGCTAGTTGCTGTGGGTATACCAGTTTCAGTAATTCCACAAATAAAAAATCCATTATCAGTATTACCGAAACCACAGGGTACAAATATTTTGCCTTCTTTTTTTGTTAATGAAACATTGGTGTGATAATCGCTTATATCATCTCTCGAAACGAATGCAGTTTCATAATTATCGTTATCAATTGACAAATCCTCGGTCACAGAAAGCATTTCCATTACCAATTGTTCTTTTGCCTTTGAAATATCTGCTTTTTTATCTGAAAGTTCCTGCATAAGTTTTGGAGTAAGAATTTTAGTCCAAGTTTCAATGCTCCATTCAGCGGTTCTTTCAATCATAGAGAAACGTTTAACAAGACGGTCCACAAGGGCACTTTTTTCGGTAAAATCTAATGAACCCGTGGTCTCGACGATGTTTACTATATCAAGGTCGTATGCGCTCATAAGAGCATATACCTGTGTCATATCGTTTTGCAACATATCTCCAAGTAATGCCTTTGTTTTAGAGCGTTCTAATAAATTTTCGGCGTGACCAATAAATATTTTAGAAAAATCCATTTATACCCATCCAGTATTTGTGTATTTTACAATTCAATAGTGCTTTTATTAGAAAAATCTACTATTTCTTTTTGGACTTTAATGTCTGAGGGAACAAGTTTTTCTTGCAAGTATAGACCGTTCAAAGATTTACAACGTGACAATGCGACATAAGTTTGTCCTGCACTGAAAGCGTGTCCTGCGGAATAATCCAACATTACACTATCGAAGGTTCTACCTTGTGATTTGTGTATAGTAATTGCATATGCCAGTTTTATCGGAAATTGTTCAAATGTTCCGACGACCGTTTTTCTTATCACGGGCTGTGCATCAAAATATTTATAGTGATATTTATGCCATGTTTCAGGCTCAATCCAATATTTAGTGCCTTTAATGTCAACCTGTATTTTATCTGAACCAAGAGCAGATACCACACCTAACGTTCCGTTACTCCATCGTTTTTGGTTATCATTGTTAATCATCATAACCTGTGCGCCGACTTTTAATCTTAAAGAAATATCTGTTGGTGTTTCATCTGCTTTGAAACCACCGTTAACATTACCGTGATATGTATGTTCTTGTGTCGATAGCATATTTAATTTAGCAATATTAACCTTATCAGCGGCACTTCGCTTTGCGGTTAATGTTATGTATCTGGCATTTGGTGGTGGGGTGATATTTCTCGCATTGATTTTATTTAAAATAGAACTATCATTTTTGCCAACACGTACACCATTAAGTATATTAATAAAATCCATATCCTTTTGACGGTGAACGGTTTTTAATTCAATAATGCGGAATGGGTTTTGTTTTACACCAGGTGCCGCAAAGAAAAACTCGGTACCGTATACATCAGACAAGAATTTTCTTACAGTATCATCTTTTTCCTTTACAGGAGGAAGTTGATATAAGTCGCCGAATGCGACAATCTGACATCCACCAAATGGAACATCAGGACGATTTTTTGCTTTTCGAAGTTTAGCATCCATCATATCCATAATGTCGCATCTAACCATCGAAATTTCGTCTATAACAAGAGTATCTATATTAGATAGTATCTTTTTTGTTGCAGCATTAAGATTGATTTCTTGCTTATTTAAAGTATTTTGAAGGCAGGGTTTTAAACCAAAGAAAGAATGAATAGTTTGTCCACCAATAGTAATGGCGGCAATACCAGTAGGTGCTACAACCGCAACCTTTTTCGAAGAATTTGCCATAAAATATTGCAGCAATACTGATTTACCAGTACCCGCTTTACCCGTTATGAAAAAGTTATGGTTAGTAGTTTCAATTCTCTTAAAGGCGGCAATTTGCTCGGTATTTAACTGTATTCTCTTGTATGTGGTTTGCTTGCCATTTTCATATTTTATGATTTTTTCTTCGCCACCCGAAGTTGTGAGTTTGGGTTCGGGATTACTCATAGAAACTTCAAATGCTTGTGTACATATTTTGATACAATCTTTCGAAAAAGAAAGGTCGTATCCATATTCATTTTTTAATTTATAGCAATATGTATTTATTAGACTTTCGTCGATTGATTTAAGATTTTTGATTTCAAAGAACATCCCAGAATTATACATAGAAACAAGTACGGCAATATAAGACCTCTCATTAGTATACAAATCAATCAGAAATGCTTTTAACCTTTGAGGAGTCTCTAAACATTGGGGATATTTAGTTATAACATGTTTTAAATCAATCATTAATACTCCTCTTGCTTTTTATATAGTTTTACATTTGAAATATCACACTGATGTCTGTCATTATATCCTGCTGCTACAATTGTACCATCCTCTTTTAATCCCAGGGAGTGTTTGTTCGCACTAATAGCAATTATATTGTTCCATTTAGATGTATCACATCGTCCGCCATTGTTTCTACCTATTGAAACAACTGTGCCATTGGATTTCAACCCCAAAGAATAATTCATGCCTGCACTGATAGCAATTATGTCGCACCAATTAGATACATCACAACATCCACCAATATTATCTCCAGTAGCCACGACTGTTCCATCAGTCTTTAAACCGAGCGAATGCCTTGCGCCTGCACTCACTGCCAAGATATCTTGCCAATTATATACATCACATTGACCATCATTATTTAATCCTGTTGCAAAAACAGTACCATCGATTTTTAAGGCAATGGAATGTTCTCTACCTGCGCTTATCATATTTTTGCTTTCTAACTTTGTGGACACATTATAATTATTGTATTTTTTTCCATATACCTTTGACCAAAGATTTAAACATTCATAAGAAAGTTTTTGAGAAAAACCGTATGTGTTTTCTAACTTATCACAGAAACGAGAAATGGTCATTTCATCAACGGTTTCCAATTTTTTAATTTCTTCAGCAATACCAGAATTGGAAATAGCAACAATAATACTAACTTTTGCCTTTTCGTCAGGATAAAGGTCGGTAAGATATGCCTTCAATTTTTCAGAACTTTCGAGGCATTCGGGATATTTAGTTATAACTTCTTTTAAATTAATCATAATAATCGCCTACAACTTAATAGTGCAAATGTTTTGCTCTTTGTTTATGGAGTATGAAATTCTGCTTATCCGATCAAATTCTTTTACAGTACTCGCCATGTTTACAGCGCTTTTTATAGCCTTTTCAAAATCAGCGCCGACATATTTGAAAGTAATAAATTTCTTCTTATGTAATTTGCTTGAAACAATAATTTTTTCTATATCCAATAGATTTTTCGCAACTAGTTTGTTTTTGTGAAAATAATTATTTTTATCACTTATACAAGTGGGGTATCTAATATTTGGATTATGGTCTACGACCATCTCTTTGTCTGTTATATTAAAGTAATCGTATCTAAAAACATCTTTTGTTGACAAGTTGATATCCCAAGTCACATCAAGTTGATAGGGCTCACCATCAATTTTAACGATGTTCCAAGCGTGCAGTTCTCCACCTGCCATACCCGTTGCGACAATGCATTTAATATCTAATAAATTTAATAGTATTTTTGTTGTTTTGGCAATACCTTCACAGACGGCAGTTTTATAAAACAAAACACCCAATATTGAATTAGACCTTGAATGGTATTTATTAAAGTGTTGAGAGGCAACCGTATCGTAAACAACATTTTCGATTAGCAAGTCGTGAACACTTTTTTCTTTCTCACAATCCGTTTTTCCTTTTATTCTTGAAAGCATTTTTTTATAAACAGTTTGTATTTTATCATTAATCTCTTCCGACTTTTGTTTTGTGTACCAATATGTAAGATTCAGTGTAAAAGAAAGCACGGAGGCTGAAAAAGTGAAATGGTTAAAATCCACATAAAAAATATGCGGGTTGTCGAAGCCTATGTACTGTACAATCTTTTTCAGGGATACAGATGACTTTGGAACAGTTATACTTGTTTCAAAATTCTGTATCCCTTTATATATTGTTTTATAAATCTGCTTATCAGATGAAGACAGAATAGAATAATAATATCTATCGTATGTCATACAAATACCAACATGTTATATAAGTTGAAACCGTCTCTTTTATAGTCTTTTAATAATCTTTTGGTTTTCCGCAAACAGAACAACGTTTATTAAATATACCTTTAAATTTTCCACCACAATATTGACATAGATTTGATTTGCGATAACACTCTTGCGATTCGCCCGTTGTATGTTCGCATTTATCTATATCTGCAATAGCATCACAATTCAAAAAAGCATTAATATCATTCTTAATTATGTCTTTATCCTTAATAAATGCAGTGTCATAAGAAATTTTATTATTGGAATTTTCAAGTATTAACTTTCTTAATGGTTCAAAATTATCTTTAAGTGCATAGTCATATGCAAATTTTATATCATTAAATCTTTTGAGAGATATATCTTTTGCCGCATTAATATAGGGCTTGTCCAACGCAGGAACTTCAGTATAATCTCCTTTTTCGAAGTAATTACTGCATATTTCGGCTAATACTCCAACATAATAGAACTCATTCATTGATATAAGAGTAAATATTAAGTTTGCAACGATTTCTGTGCTTATATTATTTTCGTTTTCAATGGCATCAAGAATGGTGTCTAATGATTTTTCAAAATCGCCATTCAGTCTTTTTTTCGCTGCATCTGTAATCATAACATTTAAAGCGAAATTGGTTTGAAATATTTCTGCCATAGAACAATAAAAAAGCTTCTTTGTTCCATTTTTTAGTTCTTGCACTAATTTATTTACATCAGATATAGTTTTCATCTTTTAAACCTCTTTGCATAATTTTCCATTGAACTAATTGCTTTAAATTGGTTTGAAATTTCTGTTTTTGACAATACAAAGTTATAACTTTGAGAACCTGAACATTGGGTTGTAATATACAATAATTTTGTAAAATCATCAGATAGTACAGAATCAATACAGTCGTCGTATATAGCAATCAAATCGGAAAAAATTAGATTAACAGTCTTTTGACCGTTAGCATCAAGCAAATTTAATACATCAACCAAAGCGCGAAAACAATCGTTTAATAATAGAAAAGCTATAGTATACTCATTAGCAACAATCAATGATTTGCACATACTTCTTGTAGTAAATGGTGAAATTTTTCCACCCGTTATGGAGGCAGTCGCCTCTAAAACATCCAAATATAAATTAATGCTGCTCGAATAATTTCCCGCCCGTTTATTTTCAATCGCTTCGTCAATAACGGCCTGAGTCGTTCTTTTGACATTATTATCATATATGATTTTTGCGCATGTCACCGAAACATCATCAGTATTCCAACGATAAACACTGTCTAAAACTTTTTTGGTAAATAACTCTAATCTGTTTTTAACTGTTAAATCCATTACATTGTTCTCCTTTAAAAAAATTTGATAGTAAGCCTTATATAGTAATCCAAACAGCGGGTCTAATTGAACCGTCTTCATCATTTCCAGGATATCCAAACTCGGAAATCCCGCCCAAAAAAAGAACGCAATCAACATATCCTTCACACGAAGTTCGCAACCACCAACGTCCACGGTGTTCTATAACATCATGGTCTGCACCTCTGTTAATTGCGTAATTGGTGACTTTTGATTGTCTTGATAAATCTGAAGTAAAATATTTAAGAGCTTCATCTTTTGAAAGAATAAACACCTTGTCCTGAGTAGAATCAATCTGAGGTATCATTTTATCGAAAAACCGTTGTTCACTATCTATACTTGTTAAAACAATTTTGGCTATTTCTTTTGTGTCGAACGCCATATGTAAAAAATCATTATTCAACCATTTTCTAAGTGAGCAGTTGCTCCATTTTGCATTCATTCCAGTATCATCAAAAAGCTTTCCGTCTATGCAATCCTGTGTAATAAGAAGTAGTTTATCGCCTTTTTTGTCTAATACTTTCCACCGAAGGTCTTCGAATTTTTCAGAATTAATGTTAGGATATTTGCCGAATGAAATGATATCTCCAATTTGCCAATTAGCATTTGAAATCGTTATTTCATTCCTCTGTCTAAAGAAATCAAAAAATCCCATAATTTTATTTCCTTTCAATTTTTATTCATTAAGTGCTTTTGACAGAGTATTATTTTTTCTTTTGCCCTTTGGTCACCTAAGCAATCAGCTTTTTCATACCAATACTTCGCTTCATTAACATCTTGATTTACGCCTATTCCCTCGAAATAGCAGTCGCCAATATTGAGTTGTGCTGCAGAATTATTTTGAACAGCTGCTTTTAAGAACCATTTATAAGCATCTTCAATTTTTAACGAAGTATCATATTGATTGATTATACATATACCATAATTGTTTTGAGCATCTGCATCACCTTTTTCTGCTGCTGTTCGATACCAATATGTAGCAAGCGTATAATCAAGGTTGGTTCCAAGCCCATTTTCGTATAAAAATGCCAAGCGGACTTGCGCTTTAATATGTCCGCTAACGGCTGCTTTGTTATACCAAACTAACGCTTCTTCGTAACTTTCATTGCTTTCGCATGAAAGCCCTTTTGAAAACCAACCATCAGGTTCATTATAAAAAACATCAAACGCCTCGGCAAAATTAATTATTGATTCTTTCGCAAAATCATAATTAATTCCGAAACTATTAACCAATTGCTTACCAAGCGCATCAACTTCAAATTTACTGATGGTAGTCAATTGCTTGATTTTTTCACCAATATCACTTGCGGAGATTGATGATAATATAAATATACTTGACTTTTCATTAGGGTAAAGGTCGGTAAGATATGCTCTTAATTTTTCTGGACTTTCAATGCATTCTGGATATTTCGTAACAACACTTTTTAAATCAATCATATTTGTCTCCATTATTAGAAAATGCATCTTCTGCGAATTGAGTTGCTTGTTTTAATAAGGTTTTTGCTTCTTTGGTTGCATTTGATATAAACTTTGAAATAGTATCTGTATCTGTTGGTTTAACAGAAGTTTCTTTAATGACGGCAATAGGAATTACAGACTTATTTCTTTTATCTTTTTCAAGGGCATACTTTTCGCTTTCAAAAGTAAATTTTTCCTTTTTAAATTTCTCTTTTTCTGCTTCAAGTTCAGCCTTAGCCTTTTCGGTTTCTTGTTTAATTTTTACAGTTTCTTCTTTTTCTCTTTCCGCTGCGGCCTTTGCTTTCTCTGCTTCAAGACGAAGTTGTTCAGCTTCCGCCTTTTCTTTTTCAATTTGCCTCTTTTCGCGCTCAATTTCTTCCTGCTCACGTTTTGCTTTTAATTGCTGTTTTTCTTCATCAGTCATCTCGCCGCGAATAATAGCAATGGAAAGGTCGTCGCCACTGCCGCGTTCAGAAAAGACATTCAAAGCGCCTTCAAGTTCATTTCGGGCGTTTTCTACGCTTTCTTCACCGTAAGCATAGTAAACATTCTCAACAAAGGAATAGTATGCTTCTTCTGAACGGAAACAGTTAATTACCCCATCGGATGAAAGAAGAACACCAACAACGGAATTTTCATTTTCTGAGGATATGTTGCAAAAATAATGTCTAAACATTATATCGGCGTCGCTATTACACATAGAAGTAGTAATATTAAACTGCAACATATCATCAGCAAGTTCTTCGGGTGAAGATATTGTCTTATCGTTCAGAATTAAATTAGCATTACCGTCACCAAGTTTAATTACAAAGCAAAAATCTTTTGTGATAACCGATGCAATAAATGTAGTACCGTATGCCTTGACAGAGTTTCTTTCTAATGACTTTTTATCGCTGTCGGAAAGTGCTTCCCATCTTTCATCGGTATTGAGAGGTATTTCTGTATAATTATTGATAACTTCTTCATTCCAACAATGAATAATTGACCTTTCTAATTGAGAGAGAAGTTTATCGGAATTGTTGGAATTCAAATCCGAGACATAGTTATTTGAGAACGTTTTCTTTGAATAAACGTGCTGCATAAATTCATCTATTGCTCGTTTGCCCATTTCACAGGCAATGGCAGACCCATCTGCACTTCTGATGTACTTTTCACCGCCGTGACCGTCGCAAACAATGACGGCAGCATAACTATCGGTTTGCCAACTCAAAGAATTATCTTGACACTCTTTATTTGCCTGTATATGAGAAAAACCACGAATAGAGATATTATCTATTATGTAATTTTTCATTTTTGTCTCCAACTTGTTTTTGCTTACCACTGGTTATCATCAATGTCGGGAATGTCAACAACAAAAGGTTGACCATCATCAATATCCTGAATCTGTTTCACAACTTTTTCCTGTGGAGTTTCGCCGAGTGCTGCCTGACTGGTAGTGCCTGTTTTAGAAACAGCGGCAGTAACAAAATTTATATAACCTCTAATCTTTTCTGGGTCATCAATGGAAATAACTGCTTCAGGGCTACCGCAAACTTCGGCAAGAACCTGCTTGTTAGCGTCATCACCAACAGCAAAAGCAATCTTGATTGCATTCTTAAACCAGTTGTTTTGTCTAAGCGCAGCAAGAGGTTTTTCCCATTCGTCAGTAGGTTCGCCGTCACTCAAAATAATTATACCAGGAGCAAGATAACCCATAGGATTATCACCTAAAAATGCCTTACGAGACATCTTTTCGTTAAGAGATGTTAATGCGGCACCAAGAGATGTAAGGCCTTCTGCCTGCATATCCTTCCAAGTGTTGATAAACTCTTCGGGTGTTTGGGGTTGAGGAGTAATCCATTCTACACCAGTTGAGAAAGAAGCGGCCGCAACTACGATATTTGCATTGGGCGCGTCGTCCGAAATTTCCATAATAATTTTCGGAATATCTTTCATTGCATAGTTTACCTGTCCGATTTTTGTGCCAGACATACTGCCTGATTTATCAAAAAGATAGAAGAGCGCCATAGTTCTTGCTGCTACTTCCTCAATGTTTTCACCATATCTTCCGCCATTAAAATTATCCATTTTTATTTCTCCTTTTTTATATAAAGTTAAGCCTGTGCTTGGATTTCGGTTTTTTCAATTACTACTTTTTTATTGCCGATGTTAATCACCGTATCAGGTATCACAGTAACAACCTTACCGTTCTCGTAGGTCATAGGTTCTTTGCCGGGATATTCAACATTCCAAATGGTTGTTGAGTCGTTTTTAAGACCAAATACACCAGGATTCTTTTTGCTTTCAACAAAAGAACCAATAATAGTATCCCTGCTACCATGTGAGATGTGGTAATCGGTCAATACCTTTCCGGCATCTACGTAAATTTCAAATCCATTCACAACCGCCTTAAAGGGAACAGGATAGGTTTTACGGCAACTATTAACCGTACAACCGATTATGCCACCCTTGTTCATAGAGGCAAAATTGATTTCTTTACATCTTGGGCAAGTAACACTTTCATCAAGAAGTCTGTACAATACTTTCTTCCATTCGCTTTCGGAAAGACGCTTATTACAATCCTTTAATCCTTCGCCAAACGCTCTTTGGAAAGCGTCATGCAGGAATTCCGGGTAGACAGGCCATAGGTTCATTAAGTTAGAACAAGTGCCACGAACAGGAGCATTGGACCTATCTGTTTTACTGCAAACAAACACAGGGTTTTCTGCATAGAGTTCTCGTTCTATTGCAGGTGTAAGGCAAGGATGTTTACAACAGTTTGCACCTTCAAGCGGATGGGAAAGGAAGAAGAGCTCAAACAATATTACCGAGAGTGAGAACAAGTCTGTATTAGTGCTTGGTTTTTCTTTTCCTAAAATAACTTCGGGTGCCATATAACCAGGCGTTCCGCCAACACCTAAATTTTCACCGTAAGGCGCAACGTTATCATTATCGCAAATCAAAACATCTCCGTTTGTTTTATCAATGAAGAAGTTCCCGGGACTTAAATCTTGATAACTCAAACCTTTTTTGTGAAGCGCTTGGAACGCTTCCACAACATTGATGGCTGCGCGAATAACTGCTTCGGTACTACTAAAATGTTCACGTGCTTTAATAAACTTGGTAAATTCACAATAGTTGGCAGGTCTCAAATCCATTATGTATCCAAATCCATTGCTTTGTTTACCTGTAACAGCAATTGCCTTCTGCCATAAAAACGCATTTGAAGGACTGCCTGATAAGACATTCTGCTCCAAGTTTTTATAAAATTTTTTATAATTGGGTTTTAGATTTTTAAGATATGCAGATAAATACCATTTCAGCGCATATTCTTGGTTATTATAAAGAACTTTGTAAACTGCACCTTGACCGCCTTCGCCGAGTTTGGACTTGACAGTAATTTCATCGCCGTTAGTAAGTTTGATTTTTGTTCCGCTTTTGAAATCGCTCATATTTTTCCTTCAACCTTTCTAATTCTATTCTATAAACGTAACGACATACATTATCTAAATCTAAAAATAAGAACATATTGTCCGGATATAAGTCCAGCATATAACTTTTAAATTTACTCGCACTGTCTAAACATTCAGGGTAATTATTAATCACATTTTTTAAATCAATCATCAATTACATTCCTTAAATCAACATATCTAAAACAAGTTTTGGAGTTTCGCCATATTATTTATTAGTCGGTTTTTGAATAATCAGTTTCATGTTTGGTTTAAAACAATCTGCAAATTTTTTTATTTGTTCTTCACTGTAAAGATAAACAGTATTAAGCTTGCGGCCCCAATTAAACATATTTATATTTATTCTTGTCACACTGTCGGGAATGGTGATGCTCGTTAGGCTTTGGCATTCGTCAAAGGCACCCTCCGCAATGGTTTTTGTACCGCTTTTTATTATGCAAGAGCCTGAATGGGAAGATTTGACTGCTATTAAATGATTCCCCATATAAAGCACATCTTTTTCCCAATTATCAGGATCATTATAATACGCTGTGTCATAAAACGCAGCACGACTTATATATGTCACGCTATCGGGAATGGTGATGCTCGTTAAGCTCGTACATCCCGCAAATACACCGTAACCTATAATTGTTACGCTATCAGGAATGGTGACGCTCGTTAGGCTTGTACATCCAGCAAACGCCTGTGAGCCTATACTTTTCACACAGTCTGGAATGGTGACGCTCGTTAGGCTTGTACAACCTTTAAATATCTCGTCACTTATACTTGTCACGCTATTGGGAATGGTGGTGCTCGTTAAGCTTGTACATCCTGCAAACGCTTGTGAGCCTATACTTTTCACACAGTCTGGAATAGTGACGCTCGTTAGGCTTGTACATTCGCAAAAGGCATGATTTGCAATGGTTTTTGTCCATTTTTTTATTGTGTAAAAGCCCGAATTGGAAGATTCTGCTTCTATTAAATGATTCCCTATATAAAGCACATCTTTTTCCCAATTATCAGGATCATTATAATACGCTGTGTCATAAAATGCAGCCCAACCTATACGGGTCACACTATCGTGAATGGCGATGCTCGTTAAGCTTGTACATCCAGCAAACGCAAAATCGTCTATACTTCTTACACTGTCGGGAATAGAGATGCTCGTTAGGCTTTTGCAATTGCGAAAGGCATGCTCCCATATGCTTGTCACACTGTCGGGAATGTTGAGGCTCGTTAGGCTTGTACATTCGATAAACGCATA
>ULMM01008262.1_pt1 | contig 17917 bp, 19 predicted proteins | sample 1951661 | NCBI WGS metagenome assembly ULMM01 (sample SAMEA4835551, study PRJEB28245) | human gut metagenome | biome: gut microbiome; material: fecal sample | place: Denmark | collected 2008 | reverse complement strand
AATATTAAAGAAAATAAAAAAGACAAATTACAAGTTATAGTTATGATTAAAATATTAAATATATTAGAAGTTGATTAAAATATCAGCTTCTTTTTTTGTGCTTAAAACGAAAGGAAGTGATACATTTGCAAAGAGAGGAGCTTACAGAACAAATAGGAAAATTAAATATCAAAATAGCTAAAGCAAATAAGGAATTAGATGAGCTTGAGCTTAAATATAAAAAGAAAAAGTTAGAAATAAGGAAATACAAAAATGAATCAGTAGGATTACAGCTTGAATTACAAGAACTTGAACTTGAAAATTGGAAAGAAATCCAGGAGGAACAAAAAATAAAAAGAATTCAAAAAGAAACAATGAAGAAGTATTCTGATCCCAACAATGAGTATTATTCTCAAGAAAAAAAGCTATTACAATTCTGAAGATTTATACAAGAGTTACATGGAAAGAAATATACTTCCTTACAATGACTAGAAAGGAGCTTATTTTGGATAAAAATATTAAAATTATATATAACAAATTAGAAAATATAAAATTGAATCAAGGCTATATTGATTTAAGTAATTCTAGTATTCAAAATAAAAATGATTTAGTAGATGTTTGTAATATCTTCAGAGATCCTCGTTATGAAACATTTAGAATATTTTATATGAGAGATAATAAAATTGTTGGTCAAGAAGCTATGACAAGTAAAATTCCAGACGGAGTATTTATATTTAATGAAAAGACTGGAGATTCAATTAGAAGTTATGAAAAAATGACAAATAGAATGAAAAGATTAAATGCAGATGGCTATTATTTAGCACATAATCATCCTTCTGGAATAGCAAAAGCTTCTAAAGAAGATATGGAAGTTACGAAAAACTTTGCTGCAAATGTTGAAGGTTTTTTAGGTCATATAATTATTGGAAGTACTAATAGATATTCAATTATCGAAGAAGATTCAGAAGGAAGAATACTTGTACCTAAAGAGCAAATTTTAGATAATTCAGTTTTAAATACTGTTGAAGAAAAACTAATAGATAATTCGTTTTATAATATGAAAATTTCAAGTCGTGATGAACTAATTGCTTTATTTATGAAAATGCAAAACAACAGAGAATATTCAACTGCAATACTTACAGACACACAAAATAATATAAGAATGGTAGTTGATATTCCTAATAAAATGTTAAATCAAAGTATAGAAAATCTAAACGGATTTTTTAAAAATTTAGGAAGAAATCTAGGAGCAAATAAAGTATTTATAGGCACACACGATCAGAAAACTTATTTTAAAATAATAGAACACCAAAGATACGGAACTTTCAAAGATATGGTATTTATTGATAATTATAATAGAATAATTACTCAAAAAATGAAAGATAGTCCTAATTTATTTGACAAAGAAAAACGAGAAAAATCAAGAAAAAATAGAGATGCTAGATAGCAAGAAAGGAGCTATTTATGGAAGATAAATTACAAGAAAAATTAGAACAAGAACTTAAGGAATATAAGCAAGAAGTAAAAGAAATGGGCGTTGATGTTGCAATAGACAGAGCTTATGAATTAACTGTAAAACAAGAAATTATTGATGGTTTATTATACGATAATAATTTATCAAAAAAAGAAATAAATGCAATATTATCTTGTAAAAAACCGCTTCAAAAAATATATGATGATTGGCTTACACAAGATGGAACTTTAAGAGAAAGTTTAAATTTTTCTATTGATAAATCAGGTATTTCTAAAATATGCAAAAAATGGTCAAAAAAACGACGCACGAGAATCGATTTTAAGGCGTTTTTATTTTAAAGACATATAGTTTGTTGTTGCAAAAATACGGCAAATATAGTGATTTGAAGATTTTAGAGATTTTTGTAAAATTTTAATATAAAAAATAATTTGAATATAAAATTATAAAGGATAAATTATAAAATCAGTTAAGATTCAATTATGAATTGAAATAAGATAAAAAATCTGGGACAAGACTAACATTATTACAATATTAAATATATAAAGTAATAACATTAGTCAAACGATATTTGATAGCAAGCTATAAGAGGGTTGTAAGTAAAGTGGTTGTAAGGCATTAAATGGTATGCCTATATATTTTACTCCTACACCTTATTGCGCAAAACTTTGATTTTGCGCAATGTTATATCTGCAATAAAATTATATAATTTGAGTTGCAATGCTTCTCTACTCTATCATATGTTAAAGAGTTTTATAAGCACGTTTACACAATTCCTCAAATATGGTATAATTTGGATATGAGGTGATTAATATGTATCTTACAATAATATTAATATTAGTTATACTTATTATGATAGCTGAAAAATTTTTAGATAATAAAAATAAAGAAAACAATACTACTAACGAACAACAAACAACTGATTATAGTGATAAATATAAGAAAAAGGAATATTTGCTAAGTAAAAATGAACTTAAATTTTATAGAATATTAAAACAAATAACTGATAACTTAGGCTATTGCCTATTCTGCCAAGTTTCATTATATCAATTACTAAAAAGTGATGATTTTAAAGATTTTAATAAAATTAAAAGTAAAAGTATAGATTTTGTTATTACACAAGAAAATTGTAAAATACTACTATGTATAGAATTAGACGATAATACACATAACCAAGCTAAAAGAATTGAACGAGATAATTTTATAAATAAATTGTTTAAAGATTTAGATATTAAACTTTTAAGAATACCTGTACAAAATTATTACAATATGGAAGAATTAGAACAAAAAATCAAAGAGAACTTATAAGTTCTCTTTTTTATTTATTATCTTTAAAGAAATATTTCATTCTTTCTATAAATTCTTCATTAGATTTTGTAGCAATTATTTGATCAATTAATTGTTCAGTCATTTCTTGGACAGACATATTTGCCATTGCTTTTCTTAAAGCAAATACAGTTTCTAATTCTTCTTTTGATAATAGTAAATCTTCTCTTCTTGTTCCAGATTTATTTATATCTATAGCTGGGAAAATTCTCTTTTCAGATAGTTTTCTATCTAGATGAACTTCCATATTACCTGTTCCTTTAAACTCCTCAAATATAACATCATCCATTCTACTACCTGTATCTACTAATGCTGTTGCAAGAATTGTTAAACTTCCTGCATCTTCTGTATTTCTAGCAGCACCAAAAAATCTTTTTGGTTTATGTAAAGCACTAGGATCAAGTCCTCCAGATAATGTTCTTCCTGATGTCGGTATTACTAAGTTATATGCTCTTGCCAAACGGGTTATACTATCTAACAATATTACTACATCTTTATTTTGTTCTGTTAGTCTTTTAGCTCTTTCTAGAACCATTTCTGCTACTTTAACGTGATGTTCTGGAAGTTCATCAAATGTAGAATATATAACATCACCTTTAATAGATCTTTTCATATCTGTAACTTCTTCTGGCCTTTCATCTATTAATAGAACTATAAGCTCAATATCAGGGTTATTTGTTGTAATACTGTTTGCTATTTTCTTTAAAATAGTTGTTTTTCCTGCCTTTGGTGGAGCAACTATCATTCCCCTCTGCCCTTTTCCTATTGGAGATAATAAATCCATTAATCTCATTGTATATTCATTTGGAGTTGTTTCTAATTTTATTCTTTTATTAGGGTATATTGGTATTAAATCATCAAAAGAACGTCTTTTCATAGCTTTTTCTGGGTGTTCTCCATTTACTTCTCCTACATATATTAAGGCTGGAAATTTTTCGCCCTCTTTTGGAGTTCTTTTAATTCCCTTTATAACGTCACCAGTATCTAGTCTAAAACGTTTAATTTGTACAGGTGATATATATACATCCTTTGGTGTAGGTAAATAGTTGTCACCTCTTAAAAATCCATATCCATCAGGTAGAACTTCTAGAATTCCTTCTACAAATTCATCACCTTCATTTGTTAATTTATATCCTCCAGAAGTTACAGAGGAATTTTTTTCTTCTTTTTTTATTTCTTCAGTTGGTATAGTATTTGTTTCTTTAGATAAAATTTGTATCAAATCTTCTTTTTTTAGCTTTGAAATATTTTTAACTCCTTTTTCTTTTGCCATATCTTTTAATTCTGTAAGTGTTAGCCCCTCAAAATTCATAATTAAGCCCCCTAATATTTTATTAATTTATATAATTTAAAATCATTTGGAAATTTATTATAAGAATCTAAAAAAAATAGAAAATTTATAAAGTAGGCTTTTAAAGCAAAGCCTACTGCTTATTATTTGGTTTTGTCTATATATACTCTTTCATTTGGCAAATACATATCTAGTTTTTCTCTAGCAACATCTTCTATATATTCTTTCGAATTGATGTTATCTCTTTTAGCTGTTAAAGACTCTTGATATGCTAATTGCTTGTTTATTTGTTCTGTATAATATTCATTAGTATTTTTATATGAGTTTAAAGTTTTTTGTTGACCTATAAAAATATATAATACATAAGCAAAAATTGCTACAAATAATAGGTTTTTATAGATTTTTTTTGATTTTAAAAGTTTTTTCATCAGTAATTATCTCCAATTTATCCATAAAATATGTAAATTCAATACTTATAATATATATTTCAACAAAATTAAGTGAAATCCTTCTTAAATTCATTTTTTTTCTTTTTATTATGCAAAGATATAATTTTTTTCTTAAAATTTGACAAAGTTTTTCTTAGGTTAATAAATACAAATGATATTGGTGCTAAAAGTATTTTCCTTATAAATTTAAAAATATATTTTATAGGAATAACAAGAATATACTTAAATACTTGCTTTATTATTTTTACAATAAATAAATTTACTTTTATAAAAATTTTACTAAATAGCAACATATATAATGCTACCCCTATAAATACTCCTAAAAATATATAAGCTCTTAGTTCTCCATTATTAAATCTAAAAATTGAATATAGAAGAATTAATCCTGTAAAAATCCAAAAGAGTATATCTTGCAAATTTGTTCTAAAATCTGATGTTTTGAATGATTTTCGCATAATTCTAAAAATGTCAAATAGAATTCCAATAATTAATCCATTAAGTATAAAAATAAAAAATATATATGCTTGATTATTCAATATCTCACCTTATTTTATTTAAATATTTTTCCTATTAAGGAAGCACCTTTTTTATCTGCTGATTTTTCGGAGTATGATAAATTAAATATATCCCCTTCAACAACGACTTCAGATGTGTCTATACTTAATTTATTAATTCTTAGATTTTCTCCTTTTACACTCAAAAGTCCTAATTCAGTTTCAACTATTACTATTTGATCATCAAAGCTTAAAACATCTAATACTCCAGAAATACTTAATTTTTCTCTATTCTCTAAAACTAGATTCTGAATAACATTTGTATTTAATGCTTTTCTTTCTTCTATTGCCATAAAACATCGACCTCCTAATAAAATCTTGGTACATAAATATATATATTCAGGTCTTGTCTAATTTAGAACGATAAAAACAAAAAAGAAGAGATTTTAAAATCTCTTCTTTAATATTAAATATTTAAATTCTAATGTCTGAAATGTCTCATTCCTGTGAATATCATAGTCATTCCATATTCATTACATTTATCTATTGATTCTTGGTCTCTTTTTGCTCCGCCTGGTTGTATTATAGCTGTTATTCCTGCTTCATGGGCTGCTTCTACACAGTCTGAGAATGGGAAAAATGCATCAGAGGCAAGTACTGCACCTTTTGTTACGCCTTCGCCTATTAATTCATTTGCGTGTTCTATTGATTGCTTTGTTGCCCAAATTCTATTTACTTGACCTGGTCCAATTCCTATTGATTGTTTATCTTTTCCAAGTGCTATTCCATTTGATTTAGTATATTTTACTATTTTCCAAGTAAATAACATATCTTCTAATTCTTTATCTGTTGGTTTTCTATCAGTTACTACTGTGTAATCGTCTAATAACTTAGAATCTATAGTTTGAAGTATTATTCCTCCATTTATTTTTTTAATATCATAAGAACCTTCTGGTTGTTTTACAGTAATGCTTGGTAATAAAAGTAATCTTAGATTTGGTTTTTGTTTTAATATTTCTAATGCTTTTTCTTCATATGATGGTGCAACGATAACCTCTAAAAAGATTTCCTTCATTTCGTTTGCCATTTTTTCTGTTATCTCTCTATTAGCGACTACTATTCCACCAAATATTGATGTTTTGTCTGCTTCAAATGCTTTTTTCCAAGCTTCATAAATATCTGTACTACTACCTACTCCACATGGATTTCCATGTTTACATGCTACAACTGTTGGCTCGTCAAATTCTTTTAATAATTCCAAAGCTCCATTCGTGTCGTTTATATTGTTAAATGATAATTCTTTTCCGTTTAATTGTTTTGCAATTGTTAGAGAACCTTCGCATTTTCCAATTTCTTTATATAAAGCTCCTATTTGATGAGGGTTTTCTCCATATCTCATTTCTTGAACTTTTTCATACGTTAGAGTAAGTTCTTGAGGTAAACTTTCATCTTTTCTTTCTTGTTTTAAGTAATTACAAATCATCGCATCATAACTTGCTGTATGTTCAAAGACTTTATTCATTAAATAGAATTTTGTGTCTAAAGAAACTCTTCCATTTTCTTTTAATTCTGTTAAAACTTTTTCATAATCTTTTGGATCTGTTATTACTGTAACATCTTGATAGTTTTTAGCAGCACTTCTAAGCATTGTAGGGCCACCTATATCTATATTTTCAACTGCTTCTTGTCTTGTTACACCTTCTTTTAATATTGTTTGCTTAAATGGATATAAATTAACTACAACAAAATCTATTGTGTCTACATTTAATTGTTTTAATTGCTCCATATGTTTTGGATTGCTTCTCATAGCTAAAATTCCTGCATGTACCTTTGGATGAAGAGTTTTTACTCTTCCATCTAGACATTCTGGAAATCCAGTTAAATCTGAAATTTCAATAGCTTTAACGCCTTCTTCTTTTAGTTTTTTATATGTACCACCAGTTGAAATTATTTCAATACCTAATTCTTCTAATTCTTTTGCAAATTCTACAATTCCTGTTTTATCAGAAACACTAATTAACGCTTTCAATACAAACAACCTCCTATTATTTTTTACTCCATCTTAAATAGCTTTCCATAAAGCCATTTAAATCTCCGTTCATTACAGCTTCAACATTTCCAACTTCATAATTCGTTCGATGATCTTTTACCATTGTATATGGACAAAATACATATGAACGAATTTGGCTTCCCCAAGCGATATCTTTTTGTACACCTTTTAAATCTTCTATCTTTTCCTTTTGTTCTCTTTCTTTTAATTCTAGAAGTTTGGACTTTAACATTCTCATAGCTGTTTCTTTGTTTTGAACTTGTGATCTTTCTGATTGGCAAGAAACTACTATATTTGTTGGAATATGTGTGATTCTAACTGCGGAGTCAGTTTTATTTATGTGTTGACCTCCTGCTCCGTGATGCTCTATATGTGTCTATTCTTAAATCATCTGGATTTATATCTAATACAATATCTTCTGATATTTCTGGCAATACTTCTAAAGAAGCAAATGAAGTATGTCTTCTGCCTCCACTATCAAAAGGAGAAATTCTTACTAGTCTATGTACTCCCATCTCCCCTTTTAAATATCCATACGCGTATTCGCCCGAAATTAAGAATGTAACACTTTTTATTCCAGCTTCATCACCTTCTAAGTAATCTAGTTCTTTTACGGTATAGTTATTACTAGAAGCCCATTTTGAATACATTCTATATAGCATTTGAACCCAATCTTGAGATTCTGTTCCCCCAGCCCCAGGATGAAGGGTAAGAATTGCATTGTTTTGATCATATTTTCCAGATAATAAGGTTTTTATTTCAAGTTCATTTAGTTCTTTTTCTACTTTTTTTGTAGCTTCTAGAACTTCCAAAGACATTTGTTCATCTGGTTCATCAATTAGTAATAATGACATTTCGTCTATATTATTTAATTCTTGCTCTAATTTTCTGAATGTTTCTACTTCATTTTTTAGTCTTTTTAACTTTGTAACTATTGGTGTAGACATTGTTGGATTATCCCAGAAATTAGGGGCATTAACCTTTTGCTCAAGTTCGTTTATTTCTAATTGGATTTTAGATATGTCAAAGTGAATCACCAATCTTTTTTAAATTCTCTTTTAATGCTGTGATTTTAAACTTGTTTTCTTCTAACTCTAACATTATTCACTCTCCATTCTAATCTTTTAAAACATCATTCACAAAGTCTACTAATCCTTCTGGCATTTTTATTGTACACTTAACATCATCAGTTTTATAGAAACAATAATCATTTATTTCATCTTGTAAATATAATTCTACTCCGTTTTGTAAATTAATTTTTACATCTGTTTTTATTCCTAAACTTTTTGAAGTGTCGTCTTGTTCTAATGATATATTTTTACATATATCTAAAAGTTCATTTATATCTTTTTTTCTTTTTATTTCTACTGTTTTTTCTAGCTCGCCATTTTCATTGTATTTCTCTATTGTTATATTTTTAGTATCATATCTGTTATCAGATGTGTTGTTGTGTGCAACAGCAAAATATATTGAAAGCCCAATTATTATAAGTGCTACTATTCCTGCTACAAGATAAATTACAGTGTTTTTTTTCATTGTTAATGCCTCCTTAATTTTTTATTCATAATCTACAACATTAATCCAGTTGCTTAAAAATTCTTGTTCTTCTTCTTTTCCTTTAGTCATTTGAGTTGCTGCAACTATTGGTATCCATCTTTGAATATTTGCTTTTGTTATACCAGATTTTTCTGAAAATAGATTGATATATTTTTCTGCTAATTCGCTTTTTCCTTCTATAGAAAATAGTAAGAATGTTCTAGCTGCATCTGCCGAAGCATTCCCTTGTGTTACGTGTGACCAGTCTATTACATATACTTCACCATTTTCTTTTATAATTACATTACTTGGATTAAAATCTCCATGACATAATTTTGTGTGATTTTTCATTCCTTCTAATCTTTGCATTAATTCATATCTTGTATTTTCATCTATGTTTACAGCATTACTCAATTTCCTTCTAAATTTATCCTTTATTCTATTTAACAAAGGAACTGAGTTTGATAATATTTTTATTTGAGTATCAACAAAAAGATTTAAATACTCTTCTTCTTTTTCTGGGTGTTCTTCCATTAGTTTATTAAGAGGTGTACCTTCAATGTGTTCTGAAACTAATCCCCATCTGCCATCTATTCTTGTTACTTCTAGTAGTTTAGGTACATTTAGAGTTGTTCCTTCCTCTACTCTAGCTTGATTTAAAGCCTCGTTAAGTATATCTGCTTTTGAGTAGTTCTCTACAAATAATTTTATAGTTTTGTCACTATCTTTATAAACAGTTTTGGTTTTTCTTTCTGCTATTGGATTATCTAGATTATAATGCATATTTATCATCCTTTCTTTTGAAATTATTCTTTTCCATAATAAGCTTTTAGATACATTTCTTTTATTTCACTTATTAATGGATATCTTGGATTTGCACCTGTACATTGGTCATCAAATGCTTGCTCTGACATTTCATCTAATCTATCCAAGAAATCTTTTTCATCAATGCCATAATCTTTAATAGTTTTCTTAATTCCTATTTTTTCTTTTAATTCATTAATTGCTTTTATTAGGTTATTCAAGCTTTCTTCATCATTTGCTCCACCAAGTCCTAAAGCTTCTGCAACTTCTGCATATCTTCTTAAAGTATGTGGATGGTCATATTGTGGGAATGTTCCCATTTTTGTTGGTACTTCAGCACTATTAAATTTTAAAACATAATCAATCATTAATGCGTTTGCAATTCCATGAGGTATATGATGAAAAGCACCAAGTTTATGTGCCATAGAATGGCATACTCCTAAAAAAGCATTTGCAAAAGCCATACCAGCCATTGTAGCTGCATTTGCCATTTTTTCTCTTGCTTCTGGGTCATTTGCTCCATTTTCATAAGCTCTTGGTAAATATTTAAATATATTCTTTAAAGACTCAATAGCTAGTCCATCTGTATATTCAGTAGCCATCATTGAAGCATAAGCCTCCAAGCAGTGTGTAACAGCGTCTATACCAGATGCTGATGTTAATCCTTTTGGAGCATTCATCATCATATTACAATCAACTATTGCCATTTTTGGTAATAATTCATAATCTGCTAAAGGATATTTTGTTCCTGTTTTTTCATCTGTTATAACTGCAAAAGGTGTAACTTCTGAACCAGTACCTGCTGATGTTGGAACTGCTATAAAATAAGCTTTTTCACCCATTTTAGGGAATGTGTAAACTCTTTTCCTTATATCCATAAATCTCATTGCCATGTCTAAGAAGTCAACTTCTGGATGTTCATACATAACCCACATAATTTTACCAGCATCCATTGCACTACCACCACCAACAGCAATTATTGCATCAGGTTTAAATTCATTCATTGCTCTTGTTCCTTCTATTGCACAAGCAAGTGTTGGATCTGGTGCTACATTTGAAAATGTTGTATGTGCTATTCCTAATTCATCTAATTTATCTGTTATTGGTTTTGTATAACCATTTTCAAATAAGAATGTATCTGTTACTATAAATACTTTTTTCTTATCCATTACATTTTTTAATTCTTCTAAGGCTACAGGTAAGCAACCTCTTTTTATATATACCTTCTCAGGTGCTCTAAACCAAAGCATATTTTCTCTCCTTTCGGCAACTGTTTTTATATTTAATAAATGTTTTATTCCAACGTTTTCTGATACTGAGTTTCCTCCCCAAGAACCACAACCAAGTGTTAAAGATGGAGCTAATTTAAAGTTATATAAATCTCCTATTCCTCCTTGTGATGATGGAGTATTTATAAGTACTCTACAAGTTTTCATATTGCTATAAAATTCTTCTATTTTTTCTTTTTGTGTAAGTGTATTTATATATAATGATGAAGTATGCCCTAATCCTCCATCTGCTATAAGTTGTTTTGCTTTAGCTAAAGCATCTTCAAAATCTTTTGCTTTATACATTGCTAAAACTGGTGATAATTTTTCGTGTGCAAATTCTTCTGATAGGTCTACACTTTCTACTTCACCTATTAATATTTTTGCTGTTTCTGGTACTTCTACTCCTGCAAGTTTAGCAATATTATAAGCAGATTGTCCAACTATTTTTGCATTTAATGCACCATTTATAATTATTGTTTTTCTTACTTTTTCTATTTCTTCACTATTTAATATATAGCAACCTCTTTTTGCAAATTCTGCTTTTACTGCGTCATATACTTTATCTAATACAATTACAGATTGTTCAGAAGCGCATATCATACCATTATCAAATGTTTTTGAATGTATAATTGAGTTTACTGCTAATATAATATCAGCACTTTCATCTATAATTGCTGGTGTATTTCCTGCACCAACTCCAAGTGCTGGCTTTCCACTTGAATAAGCAGATTTAACCATACCAGGTCCACCTGTTGCTAATATTGTATCTACTGATTGCATTAATGTATTTGTAAGTTCTAGTGAAGGAACATCTATCCATCCTATAATTCCTTCTGGAGCTCCCGCTTTTACTGCTGCTTCTAGAACAACTTTTGCAGCCGCTATTGTTGAAGCTTTAGCTCTTGGATGAGGGCTTATTATAATTCCATTTCTTGTTTTTAAACAAATTAATGTTTTGAATATTGCTGTTGATGTTGGGTTTGTTGTTGGTATAACTGCCCCAATTACTCCAATTGGTTCTAACACTTTTTTTATGCCATAATAGTTATCTTCTTCAACAACTCCAACTGTTTTTTCATTTTTGTATTTGTTATAAATATATTCAGCAGCATAATGATTTTTTATAATTTTGTCTTCTACTACTCCCATACCAGTTTCTTCTACTGCCATTTGTGCAAGAGGTATTCTTGCTTGATTTGCTGCAATTGCAGCAGCTTTAAAGATTTGGTCAACCTTTTCTTGTGAAAATTTTGAGAATTCTTCTTGTGCTTTTCTAACTCTTGTAATAGTATTTTGTAAACTCTCAATACTATCTACGACTTCATATTTTTCAGCCATTTTTTGCCTCCTTAAAATTGTTTATTATATAACTATTAGTATATCTCAAATTTATATAATAATATACTTTTTAACCGATTACATATTAACATATACATACTTCTTTTTCAATATTTTTTTTGCATATTTAAACTAAAAAATAATAAAAAACAAGCCAATAAATATCGACCTGTTTACTCATATTTAAATAATACTTTAGCCTTGCCATCTTTAACGTTAATCTCACTAATTGCACCATTTACTATTGTTAAGCAAGGTGCTTTATGAGAAATATCTGCATCATAAATAACTGGGATATTAAGCCCTTTTAATATGCTATCTTCTAAACATGATTTTACATCATAATCGTAGCACGATACATCAACTCCAAATCTTCCAAAAACTATTCCTTTTGTATATTTAAAGTATCCTAATTCGTTCATTTTCCATAATACTCGAATAGTTTCTTCTTTTGATAATTCGCAATTATCAAAATACCAAATTATTCCGTCATTTTTGTATTTTTCATTAAAGTCATTTATTCCGTCATATTTGGTCCCAGCAAGAGTTGAAATTATATCAAAACATCCACCTATAATTCTTCCTTTTATAGTTACTGGCTCATCATCCAAGGTTTTCCAATATACTTTTTCTGTTAGATTGTAATTTTCTAAGCCTGTTTTTTTCTCTACATATTCATTTTCGTATAAATCATAATTGTGTTCTTCTTTTAAATTACCTTTTATTATTTCTAGAAAATCTAGTTGACTTTGATGAAGTGTTTCAGATCCAAATGAAGTAAAGTTCTGCCCATAAACAGTTGCAATATCACATTTTGTTGTTATTGGATATAACAATCCTGTTGGGTCAGAAAATCCTGCTATAAATTTAGGATTTTCTTTTATTAATTCAAAGTCTATATATGGTAATATTTCAACTAAAAATTCTCCGCCTGCAGCACAGAAAATCATGTTTATGTCTTTATTACTAAACATATCGTTTACTTCTTTTGCTCTTTCCTTTGCTGTTGCACTTCTTCCTTTTTCAGATTTTAAAAGATTTTCTGATAAAATCAATTTGTATCCCAATTTTTCTAATGTTTTTTTAGCATTTAAGGATTTATTTATTCTTTCTGCACAGTCTGCTCCAGCAGATGGAGCAGGAACACCTATGCAATCATTTTCTTTAATAAAACTAGGATATATCAAATTATTCACCTTTCTTTAACACATTATTTACCACAACAATTTTTATATTTTTTACCGGCTGCCGGCAAGGACATGGGTCATTTCTGCCAACTTTTGGGCCTTCGTTTGTAACAGGTATATGTGAAACCTCTTTTGATTCTTGAGGTGTAGAATTTTTTAATGCATTTACTGCTTGTTCAAGTCCTTGACTTGTTATTTTTATAGTTTGTTTTCTTTCAACATTATTAACTCTATTTATATTTAGTAAAATTTTTACTACGTCATGCTTAATGTCATTAACCATTTTGTCAAACATATCGAATCCTTCAATTCTGTATTGAACTACTGGATCTTTTTGACCATATGCACGAAGACCAATACCGTCTTTTAATTCATCCATTGCATCTATATGATCCATCCATTTTTGATCTACTACTTTTAGCATAACAACTCTTTCAACTTCGCCAATTTCATTTTGTCCAATTTCTTCTGCTTTTTTATCATAATTTTGTAATGCTTTTTCTTTTAATTCATCTGTTATTTCTTGAACATCTAAATGCTTTTTAGATAAGGATTCTAAGTCATTTACATTAAATATTGTTTTTATTTCTTGTAATAATCCTTCTTTATTTACATCTTCTCCATTTCCAACATATTCTTGAATTGTTTCTTCTGCCACGCTATTGATCATGTGTAATATATTCTCGTGAATATTCTCTCCATCTAAAACTTGTTTTCTTTGTTTGTAGATTATTCCTCTTTGAGTATTCATAACATCATCATATTGAAGTACATGCTTACGAATACTAAAGTTCTTTCCTTCAACTTTCTTTTGTGCTGATTCAACAGCTCTTGAAAGTATTCCCATTTCTAATGGCATATTTTCATCTGCACCTAATGTGTTATATACTGATGTTACCATGTCTCCACCAAATATTTTCATTAGGTCATCATCTAGTGCAATATAAAATCTTGATTCTCCTGGGTCTCCTTGACGTCCACTACGTCCACGAAGCTGATTGTCTATTCTTCTTGATTCGTGTCTTTCTGTACCTATAATTTTTAGTCCACCTGCATCTACAACTTTTTGCTTTTCTTCTTTTATTTCATTATCAAATCTTTGTTCTAATTTACTAAAAGTTTCTCTTGCTTTTAATATTTCCTCATCTTCTGTTTCGTTATGTGTTGTTGATTGTTCTATTAATTCTTCTGAAAATCCTTGTTTTTTCATTTCTTGTTTTGCCAAGAATTCACTATTACCGCCAAGCATAATATCAGTACCACGACCAGCCATGTTTGTTGCTATTGTAACGGCACCAAATTTACCAGCTTGTGCAATAATTTGAGCTTCTTTTTCATGGTATTTAGCATTTAATACTTCATGCTTTATTCCCTCTCTTTTTAATATGCTACTTAATTTTTCGGATTTCTCTATTGAAACAGTACCAACTAGCACTGGTTGACCCTTTTCATGGCTTCTTTTAATATCTTCTACTACTGCTCTAAATTTAGCATTTTCATTTTTATATATAACATCATTATTATCAATTCTTATCATTGGTTTATTTGTAGGAATTGATATTACGTCTAAATTATATATTTCTCTAAATTCAGATTCTTCTGTCATAGCTGTACCAGTCATACCTGATAATTTATCATACATTCTAAAATAGTTTTGGAATGTAATTGTTGCAAGAGTTTTAGACTCATTTGCAATTTTAACATGTTCTTTTGCTTCTATTGCTTGATGAAGACCATTACTGTATCTTCTTCCATACATAATTCTTCCTGTAAACTCGTCAACTATTAATACTTCTCCATCTTTAACTATGTAGTCAATATCTTTTTTCATAATTCCATGAGCATGTAATGCTTGGTTAATATGATGAACTATATCGGAATTATCTAAATCATTTAGATTTTCTAATTTAAAATAATCTTCAGCCTTTTTGATACCTTTTTGAGTTAATGTTGCTGATTTTGCTTTTAAATCTACTATATAATCATATTTTTCATTATCTTCTTCTTGATCAAAATCTTTAATATCTTCTTCTACTAATACTTTTGATTTTAATCTTTTTACAAAATCATCTGCTTGTGAGTATAAAACAGAAGATTCTGCTGCTGTACCAGATATAATTAAAGGTGTACGTGCCTCATCAATTAAGATACTATCTATCTCATCTACAATTGCATAATTTAATGGCCTTTGAACCATATCATTTTTATATATAACCATATTGTCTCTTAAATAATCAAAACCATATTCGTTATTTGTACCATAAGTAATATCACTGTTATATGCTTTTTGCTTTTGCTCACTGTTCATGCCAGCAATTACAAGTCCAACAGATAGTCCTAAAAACTTATATAGTTTTCCCATCCATTCACTATCTCTTTTTGCTAAGTAATCATTTACAGTTACAACATGAACACCTTTTCCTGTTAGTGCATTTAAATATACAGGAAGTGTTGCAACTAAAGTTTTACCTTCACCAGTTTTCATTTCTGCAATTCTTCCTTGATGAAGAATAATTCCACCTATCAACTGAACATCAAAATGACGCATACCTAAAACTCTTTTAGAAGCTTCTCTAACTACTGCAAAAGCTTCTGGTAATATATCATCTAAAGTTTCTCCTTCATTTAACCTTTTTTTGAACTCTTGTGTCTTACCTGTTAGTTCTTCATCAGAAAGTTTTGATATTTCTGGCTCTAGGCCATTTATTTTATCTACTATTGGCATTACTCTTTTTACTTCTTTTTCACTATATGTGCCAAAAATTTTGCTAAATAAACCCATTTAATTTCCTTCTTTCAATTAATGTGTATGATGTGGCAAACTGAGTTTACCATACATTTAAATAATATATCATGAACTGTAATATATTGCAAGAATTTAACATAGAATTTAATTAGATAAATTGAAAGGACTGATATCATGTTTGTATGGAATATTAAATTAAATGGAAAAAAGCTAGTAAAGATATTTCTTGTTATTATAGCAATTGCAATAACAATATATTTTACAATTTCTGCATATATGATTTATAGCAATAGTTTTAAAATAAAAGATGAAGTAACTAGTTCCAACATGATTAATATTTCTAATAATAATTATACTAACATTCTAAAGTCTGTACATGATGATATAGATTCTTATGTAGGTAAAGAAATATGCTTTTCTGGATATATTTATAGGTTGATAGATTTCAAAGAAACAGAATTTGTCCTTGCACGAGATATGATAATTAGTTCAGATATGCAAACATTAATTGTTGGTTTTTTGTGTGATTGCAAAAATGCCCAAAATTTTGCTGATAATTCTTGGGTCGAAATAAAAGGTGAAATTACAAAAGGTTCATATCATGGTGATATGCCAATAATTAAAATAAAAGAGATCAAACAAATAGAAAAGCCAAAAGATAATATTTATGTTTATCCTCCTGATGATACATATGTTCCTACTTCTGCTACGTTTTAAATGAGAGGCACCTGCCTCTCATTATTTTCTATCTAATATAGTTTTAACTATTCCATTATCTATCATAGTTTCAAATACATTCTGTAAAATTATTAATACTATTGGACCAATAAATAGTCCTATTATTCCAGAAAACTTGAATCCTGTATACATTGCTATTAATGTAAATACTGGATGTATTCCTATATTATTTCCAACAACTCTTGGCTCCAACAATTGATGAACCACGAGTATTATCACATACAAAGCAAATATTGCAATACCCAATTTTAAATCTCCATTTACAGCAGATATAATAGCCCATGGAATCATTACAGTTCCCGAGCCAAGTATAGGAAGTGCATCTACAAAACCTATTCCGAAGTGCAGACAAAAAAGGATAAGGAACATTTAAGCCACAAATTTTAAAGATATACAATCCTATCAATACCTCTATAAAAGATATAAGTATTAAAGTAGCTTCAGCTTTTAGGTATCCTCCTAATGTAGCTATTAATTTTTTCAGATGCATTCCAAATTTTTTTACCCATAGTTTTGGAAAATGATGTTCTAGTTGATCTAACATATACAATTTATCTGCACACATAAAATATGTTGAGAGTATTGTAATTACAATGTATATTCCTATTATTGGAAGAGAAGTTATGTTTTGAAGTATTGAAGTTAAAAAATTACTTATCCATTTTGTTAAGAATTCTAAAAAATTACTAGTTGCATTTTGAACTATTGGAATTACTTGCTTTGGTATTTTTACTTTTTCAAAATCTATGTTATTTATATATCTTTGAATTTGAATATATATTTTTTCTATATATATATTCAAACTTTGAAGTAAATTAGAAGACTCTGTAATTAGAGTAATTACTCCCCAACTAATCAAGGCTATTAGAATTGTAAAAATACACACTAAAACAATTATAGCGCTTGTTTTTCTTGTTAATTTTGTTTTATTATTTATAAATTTAATGAGGGGCTCTATTAATAAGGATATAATAAAACCAATTAAAAAAGGCATATAAAATAAAGCTAATTTAAAAGATAAATAAATTGCTACAAGTGTAAGAATCAGTATTAGTACTTTCTTTATAACTTTTGTAAAATAGCTCATATCAACTACCAAAATTTAATCACATCCTTACAATAGCTTGTACTATAATTATATGTAAAATATAGGTAATTATGCACAGAAATTGAAGCTTCACGAAGTGTGAAGTGAAAGGTGAAATTTCACTTCACACCTCACACTTTATTTTAGTTT
>ULMM01031144.1_pt1 | contig 18000 bp, 18 predicted proteins | sample 1951661 | NCBI WGS metagenome assembly ULMM01 (sample SAMEA4835551, study PRJEB28245) | human gut metagenome | biome: gut microbiome; material: fecal sample | place: Denmark | collected 2008 | reverse complement strand
CAAATTGGTCCAGTAGAATTGGTGCCAAATTGGGACTTCTCTCGACCCACAAATACTGGATGGCACTCGCGTATACGGAAATTAAAACCAAACAAGCATGAAAGCAAAACACTTTAAGCAGCTCGGGAAAAACTGGGCTTTGTACTCGGAAGTCAATACCAAGTACTGTAATTGGACCCCATCCATCGCAACGGTCCACGAAGGCATGATTTGGCCGAACGGCATTTCGGTCAAGTTCCTGTGGTTCGGTGTGACCCTCATTCGTGTAAGCGAATAAATCAAAGATCCCCGGGGCCAAACGCTCCGGGGATTGTTGTGCAGAAATAAATTTTTAATTTGTATAAGGTTTAACTATATTTGAGGCATGGCACGAAGTACATATAAAATGAGTCCGCTCGCCTATATGGAGGAGGGACAGAAAAGGCGAGACGCCGGAGATTTTGTAAAGCCCACCGATGCGGAGGAGCTTTATTTTGCATTCATTGAGTATTGCAAATTCATGAAGGATAACTATTTCTCCCAGGCTCACAAGAATAAGAATGGCGACGACTGCAGCGTCTACATTTCCCGCCCGATGACCATCGAGTCATTCAGGCTGTTCGCTGGGATCAATCCTGTTGAGTACGGGGAACTCACGGGGGATCCGGTAGCAGCTGCAATTGGTGGCACCATCGAGGACGCCATCAATTCCCAGCAAATTGAGGGAGCCCTGGTTGGCAAGTACGCTGCCAGCCTCATCCAGGTGCTTCAAGGACGCAAGACAAATGTCAACCTGACGGGAGGCATCACTCTCGAACAGATAACAGGAATGGAGGTAAAATAAAATGGGACGCCAGCTTCAATTTGACACCAAAGGCAACGAGAAGCAGAAGGAAGTGGCTCGGTTATGGCTTGATGACTCGGTCACTGACATTCTGTATGCCGGCACGAAAGGTGCTGGCAAATCCTACCTCGGGTGTTCCTTGATAGGCGGCGATGCCCTCACCTACCCAGAGACATTTTATTTTATTGCGCGTAAGACGGCTGCCGACCTGGTCCGGTACACCATCCCCTCTCTCTACGAGGTATTCGGCCATTGGGGTATCACGGAGGACTATTACCACTTCAATGGTCAATACAATTTCTTCGAGTTGTACAACAAAAGCCGCATCTACCTCATCGATGCCAAGTACAACCCCAGCGATCCCATGTATGAGAGATTCGGATCCATGCAGATGACTCGGGGATGGATCGAAGAGGGTGGCGAGTTTATCCGCGAGGCGAAGACCAACCTCCAGGCTTCTATCGGTCGATGGAAGAATGACGTCTACAAGCTGGCTCCCAAACTCCTCACCACCTGCAACCCGTCCAACAATTTCCTCTACACGGACTACTACAAGCCATGGAAGGAGAACAAGCTGCCTCCTTGGCGTCGGTTCGTCAAAGCTCTGCCCCAGGACAACAAGACTCTCCCAGACACGTACATTGAGGGGCTTCTCCGGAACCTGACCCAGTCGCAGATCGAGCGACTGGTCTTTGGCAACTGGGAGTATGACGATGACCCGAATTGGCTGGTTGACTATGATGCAGTGTGCGACATGTTCAGCAATGAGTTCGTACTCCCGACGGGCAATCGGTTCATTAGCACTGACCTTGCCGGGAAAGGACGAGACAGTTGGGTGGTTGGAACCTGGGACGGCATGGTCTGTCGGATCCCCATCGCCAAATGCTTCTCGGAAGGCAAGGAGATGGAGGAGAAGATCGCCAAATTGGCCACCGGTCTGAAAGTCCCCCGGTCCAGCATCGTCTCTGACGCTGATGGACTTGGGTTCTACTTGGAGAGCTACCTGAAAGGCATCCGGGAGTTTCACGGAGGACAGTCAGCTATTGACTCCAAGACGTACAACAACATCAAGTCGGAGTGCGCATTCAAGCTGGCGGAGCTCATCAACAAGCGCCAGATCCACATCATCTGCTCTCCAGAAGTTCAGGAGAAAATCAAGCAGGAGATGACGGTACTCAAGTCCAAGAACACGAACTCCGCTGAGCAGAAGCGAGAGCTCATCTCCAAGGACACCATGAAGCAGCTCCTCGGTAGGTCACCGGACTTCCTGGACATGCTCATCATGCGAATGATATTCGAGATCAAGCCGAAGGCGACTGGCATGAAGTCCGCCAAAATAATAATCCCCACAAAACGATGATACTGGACATCATAACTATTATCCGCGACATGGTCAAGATGGTCAACCCTCTGGCCGTCTTTGAGTGTGACCAGGCTCGGATGCTGAACGTCAAAGTGGACACGATGGAAAGATTCGTAACAGACTCGGACGGCAATCGGGTATCGTCCGACTTCGTCTATGTTGAGGAACCTACCACTGGCTACTACGATACCCCGTACCGGGGCTACCCAACTCAGCGTACCATCATGCAGGTCTACTTCTGCAAGTTTGAGCCGATGGCCAATGATGCCTACAAAGGCGATACGAAGTTCAGCAAGAATTCACCCACTGTCGGACGACTGGAGTTGAAGAGCCAAATCGAGGAGCAGATGGTCAGGCCTTTCCTCTACTTGCTCAAGACCTCTCAGCTGGTCAAGCAATATCCGGAAATCATGAACACTGTCCGGGTGCTGTACCCGTCTTCCAGGTTTGACGCCAATGAGGTAAGCGTTGGGCTGGAGTTCACCTTCAAACAGGACTGGTGCATTGAACTGTACAAGAACAAGATCTGGCGCCCCATCCTCGAAGTGGTAAAGCCCGGGTTTGACTTGTCGGGGCACACTCTATTCTTTGACCGACAGGACTTGCCCATGCCGGTCTCTCCCCCGGACTGTTTACAAGTTCTGTTCAGTCCAGAGGGTCTCCCGCTACTGGTATTCGCCATCTCGCAACCAGAGAACTTTGTTTTACAAAGCCTTATTGGTGAAACCGGGGACGTTGTTGTAGACTACGTATGGACCAAAGAGGACGGGTGGAAGAAGTCGAGTGTGACGTATCCTGACCTTAGCCACGGGACTGAGTACGTAGTCGGTTCAATAGTGGAGATCCAGGACATTCCAGAACCATACTGGAGTCTCAAACATTGCTACATAAAATGATCCAGCGAATCGACATACAAGGCGGTCAGATGACGTTCGGCCAACGCATAGAGCTTGGCCGGATCATCACTGACAAGGAGATGACCGACATTGACAAGATGAAGGAAGGCATGCAATGTCTCGGCGTCAAATGGAGTCTCAGGAACACCTCAGAAATTGTCGAGTACTGGTATGAGGTTCTTCTGGGCATTAAATATTGGATCGAGCGAGAACAGACTGAGCTCAAGTACGAGCCCAGTGCCGAGGAAAAGGCAGCCGGCATTGCTCAATTCTCTTTGGTGGTTGGCGAGATGGCCACCATCACTGCACTGGCCAAGGACTACTCGAAAGACCCGGATGAGATTCTGGAATGGAAATACGGGAAGGTGTACAACCTCCTTTTCACCAACTTGCAGAGTCACCTCTTCCGGGAGCGACTGAACAAGGAACTGGAGCGTAAGGCTCAGCAGAAAGCCAATGCTCGCAAACCCAGAAACAAATGGCGGTAGGACTGGAACAGATATTGGCTGAGGGTCTCACCCAGATGAGGGACGAGATCATCCGGGCATCACAGGACGCCGGGCAGGAAGCCTCCGGCAGAACCTATGCTCAGATAACAGTCCAGACGGGACGAGAAGGGGAAACAGTTTGGGGAACGATCGAAGCTCCAAACTACTTCTACACTCTCATCCGGGGACGAGGTCCTGGAAAGATCCCCGCCAATTTGGGACAGATCATCATGGAGTGGGCAAAGCTCAAAGGCATCACATTCTCGGATCCCAAGGACCTGGTCCGATTCGGAAATGCCACTGCATGGAAGATAAAACGAGAAGGCTCAGAGCTTTACCGCAATCACATTTACGTTGACTTGGTCGACACTCCCGCTGATAACTTCGAGGAGTACCTGGCTCAGCATTTGGACAAGACAATGGAGGTCCTCATTGAAGAGGCATTCACTCCTGACAACAATATGGACCACGGATATATAATATAACGCGATATGGCAATTACCAATCAACCGGCTGAGGATTCTTTATACTCAGCATATTCGCAAATACCAGTTGAGACCGACAACTCAACACCTGGGCTTGAGATCAAGACTCAGAACTTTGACGAGGACAATATGGTCTCGTTGAACATTATAGACAATGAGGCGGTCGAAGTACTTGATAACAGTGGAGGTAGTAGTAACAACTATTCTGTGAAGTTTCCTCTCAGTAGAAAGGTGATACCCGGGGAATGGTATGCTTTTAGGGTTTCTAGCGGGGCTGGAGTGGGTGCCACTTCACTCACCGTTGCTTTGTTCCAAGCAACCAGTTCGGGTAATCTTACCACTGTGATTGCTAAAACAAATATACCAATTGGTGACAACATGACGTGGAAGGTTCAGGTACCGCGCATTGTTACAGTAGGATCCCCCTGCGATTTCCTTGTCATTTTTGCAGGTATTGAAGGAGCAACAGCTGGAGTGAAGGTTACTCTCTCAGGTATGAGTTTGGCCTACGGGAATAACTTTGTCGACTATAGACCCAGTCCAGTTAAAGCAGCGAACTCACTAACTGAAAGCATCGACATCTACAGAGACTCGGGATTCGGGACGACGAAGAAATACGACCTCAGTTTCTTGGCAAAAGCCGGATTCCGGGACGACAGATTGAGAACATTTCCGTACACAAACCAATCCATCGGCTTTGCCATTGACTACAGTCTCATATCGGCATATGCTTACAGAGGCATCGGCGAACGAGGCTTCAATGTTCGATATGCCTCCCGGGGAGTTAGGGCTCGAGGCTACAAAGCTAATTTCACCGAGTCATACTTAGGACTCGTACTGACTGACCGGGTTCCTGACAACGACAGGAATCTGTATGTAAAAAAATACCCCGAGTATCCGTACTACGTCACCCTATTCCCGAGAGGGTTTTTGGGGTCACCAAATGTCGCTACATCGATCGACGTTCGGGTTAAACTTCATGGGGATGTCGAAAAACAATTTGACATTTCTACCCGACTCAACATCCCCCTTGTGTACGAATTTGAGGATGCGGATGGGGCTGAGGATGAAGCAGACTACGTAAAACTCAGACCTTCTGTAGGAGAATACTCTTCTCAAGCATGGAACATCATATTCGTCTATACGGAGGTACCTTGCAACCCATTCTACATTCGCTGGATAAACCAGAAAGGCGGATGGGACACTTACATGTTTGAGCAACACAAGAAGTATACGCAGGAGGTTGACCGGGGAGACCAATACAGATTAGCGAATTCCAGAGGCCCCTATGCCTCACAGACGAGAGGCGAGTTAGCTCCGGAGTTTAAGAACATAGTCCAAGCAGGAGCAGATCAGCTTGATGAGAACGACTTCAACTTGCTCAAAGGAATTGCTCTCTCGCCTCTTGTTCAAAGGTACAACGTCTCAACCGGTACATGGCAACGAGTCCTAGTAGATGACACGGACTTAACTTGGGACACCAAGACTCCCAGGAACACTGTTAGCTACGAGTTCCAGCTTATTGACGAACAAACTCAGTGGTAATATGAACTACGAACTACTCATGAAAGGCATTGACGGCAAGGTCTGGTCCCTGGACCTCCCGCTGGATGCTCCTGCGATGAATTACCAGATCAACAATCTGGCGGAGCTGAAAGACAGGAATGCCTCGTACTCCCAGCGGATCAGTCTGCCCAGGACGACCCATAACGAGCAAGCATTCCAATTCAGTTTTGTAGTTGGCTCAGGTTCGTATGTGCCATACATGAAGTTTCCTTGCCAACTATTCTATGAGGGAGCACTCATATCCCCGGCTGGAGCAGTATTGAACATCGTAGACGTATCAGATACATCGATCGGGGTCCAGATCCTCGGGGCAACCGTTGACCTGTTCGACACACTAAACAACACTGACGCGAAGGACCCAGGGGATGGTATGTTCCTCCTCAAGTGGTACACGGACACAATGGGACAGACTGAGCGATACCTCTCCGGCCCCGAAGGGGTTAAAGTCCTGTACTTTTGGCTGTATGCAACTCTACAAAAGAACCCGAACTTCCCCCCTTTCGCCATGGAGGCAATCAGGCAAGTCAGTGAGTTGGACAAGTTCTACCCCCACCTCAACTGGTATGACTTGGTGACATGGATCTTCGCTCGAGCAGGCTACAGTCTCGAGACCGACGTGGACCCCGTCGACCGAGCCGAAATGTTTTTGCCTTGCACTTACCCCGTTTTGGCAGACAACCCCAAGGCTCCGAAAGCATCCGGAATTGGCTGGATCCGGAATCCCTCGGTTGGCACCACCGGGGTGACATGGAAAGGCTCCCCCGGGGTAACTCTCAGTGACCCGGTCGCCGGACGTTTGACTATAGACACCGTACCCGGAACATTCAACTGGATGACTCTATGGGACACGACCATCACGTTTAAATTCTCGTGGTCCAATATTTCTGCCATCCAAAAGAGTAGTGTGGCAGTCAAAGTTACCCACTACAAGAACGACGGAACCAGTGCTGTAGTGTTGACAAGGTCCTGGTCATCGGGGTCTTCTGGCAGCGCTTCGGTCGACATCCAGATGGAGGCAGGGGAGCACATACTGGTGTCTGGAACTCTCACCATGGTCGTTAACCCTGCCAATTCGTTTGACATGAGATTTCCGGTCAACATTACTGCTCCTCCTGTGCCTGAAACTTCACCAGGGGATAAGCCCCAACCCGGACTAACCTATGACCTCCTGGCCTCTACTGGATTCAAAAGCTTGGGGGACATAGTCAAAGCATTTGTCCAGCTGTTTGGTCTAACCGTCGACGTTAATCCCGTCACAAAGGTAGCAAGAGCATACTCTATTCAGGAGTTTTACAACAGACGAAGTTCGTCCGGGAAGAATTGGTCTGACAAGCTGATAAAAGGAAAGGACACCAAACTTACGTTCCAATTGTCCAGCTATGCCCAGTCCAACGAGATGAAGTTAGAGGATAATAAGGACAACAACGTTACTGACTCGTACAAGTTCAGCATCCAGGACGTCAACCTCCAGCCCACCAAACTCCTGTTCCAAATTGGGTTCTTGGCAGGGCTCAACCAAAGACTCTATGATGCGGACATTACAAATAAGACTCATACACTTGCTAACTACCCTATCTGGACCATCAATAGAGGTCGGATGGAGAACGGGGAAATGACCGAGACGACTTGGGAGTACAATGTTCTAAGTAAGCCGATGGTCGTCCACATAGATAAGTCTGACTATATGCGGCCCAAGGTGAAGGTAGGCCGCACCCTTACCCAGGTACGACTATACACGGCGTATTTCAAAAATTTGAATTACTACGTTCCTAAGTACTACGACAAGCTCATCAACAATATACTCAAAAGACCAAAGATCCTACAGGTCCAAATTCTTTTGGACTCGCTCGACATTCAAAGTCTGGACTTGTTCAACCCGATATGGCTGGAAGAGCATGGGTTCTGGTTCTACGTTTCGAAAATAAACAACTTCCAAGCTGGAAAGATACCCAAAGTAGACCTAATACGAATGTGATATGGCCGAAGAACAGAAAAATACAATTTACAACGTCCGTGTAACAGCTGAGGATGCCCTCAAGACGTTAGCCGAATTGAAACTCCGGTCCCAGGAGTTGAGAGACCAGCAGAAGGCTCTCGGCAAAGTAACTGAGGAGAATGCTCAAGAATACTATGCGCTTGACAACCAGATCAAGGCAATCAACAGCGAGGCGAACAAGTACCAGAAGCAAATCCAGAACAACATTAAGCTCCAGAACCAACAGGAGGCAAGTTTATCAAAACTTAGAACCCAGCTGGCTTTGGACAATGCCGAGTTTGCAGAGCTGGGCAACTCAATGAAGGACGCGGCTCGTAAAGCCGAGCTCGGCAAGCGCATTGCAGAAACCACCGAGGAGCTCAAAGCTCAGGAGGAGGCACTCGGGGACTATCGCCGGTCAGTTGGTAACTACGAGAAGGCAACGGATAACCTGAAACAGGAGCTCAACGACTTGACCGACACTCTGATCCGGATGGCTCAAGCCGGGGATACGAGTTCAGCATCCTTCAAGGAGATGGTCAAGCGAGCTGGGGAGCTCAAGGCGGCAGAGGATACGGTCAATACAGCCATCGACCAGACTGGACGAGGAATCGACACACTGGTCGCTGTCACGGATGCAACTTCGGCAATCACTTCCGTCTACGGTTTATGGACCACAGCCACTCAGGTACTGGGGAGCGAGAACGAGGAGCTCAATGCTACCATGACGAAGATGATAACCATCATCACGGCTCTTTCCTCTTTGTCTTCTCTCCAAGCAGCTCTCTCCAAGACCGAAGCCACTTATCGAGCTGCATCTAACTTGGTTCAGCTGGTTGGCATCAACCAGACTCTCGCCGAGACGAAAGCGATAGCTGCTAAAAATGCCGTACAAGGAGCTAGCAACATCCTCACCAAAGCAGCAGCAGCTGCCACATGGCTTTGGAACGCGGCTTTGGCTGCCAACCCCGTTGTATTGGTGGCAGCAGCAGTGGGCGGATTGGTGGCTGGAGTGGTTGCTCTTACGAACGCATTTAACAGTAATACGGAAGTTCAAGGGAGAGCAACCCGGGCAATGGAGGCATACAATCGAGCTGCCGAAGCCTCCACGTATGTACTGGATCAGATCGAGACCAAGCAGAACACTCTGTCCAAAGCCGAGGAGATCCGGGGCAAGAGAGAAATAGAAAATCTCAAAGCCAATCATGCCACGTCGGAACAGATCGCCGAAGCTCAGCTTAAAACAGCTAACAAGCTCCGCGAGATTGAGATGAGTGCAGCTCGTCAAAGACAGATGGCTGCAATGGATGAGTTCGACTCCTTGAAGAAGGTGATTGCAGCCAAGGAGGGGGAGCTCAACACATGGTCAGGAAGCTTGGCCAAATACAAGGAGGCCAAAAAGGAACTCGACGATTTGAAAGGCCGATACCAAGAACTGTTCCGGACAATCGAGAATGAAGGAGCTGCAGTTGCCAATTTGGCTCTCGAGACTGCAATAGCCAATCGGGAGGCTCAGCAGGCCATTGCCGATAAGGCTCTGGAGGTTGCTTTGAAGAACTCGGAAGCCATGCAGAAGATCCGGGAAGACGATCTCAGGTTCCAAACAACGTTCCAGTCTACGAACATTGCCATCCGGATGGAGTATGAGAAAAAGCTCTACAAGGCAGCTCAGGATGGAGCCCGGGAACGTCTGGCTCTCCAGAAAGCTCACGGCAAAATTACTAATAAGGAGTATCAGACGGCTCTGAATGCCATGGCTCGGTCTGACAAGCAGTTCTACGAGAACCAAGCCAAACAGCTCAATGACTACCTTGCGGGGGTGAGATCAAACATATTGTCTGTAGCTTCCGGAGGCACAGTCGATATGCAGATTGCTCAGGTTACTCAGAAGTACCAGGACGCCATGAAGGAGCTGGCCAACATTCAGTCTCCCCAGTTCGTGAGAGGTATGAGCGAGGAGGAATACCAGAAAGAGTATGCCGCTTATGAGCAGTTCCTGGTCAACAGAGCCGAACTCGAGAAACAGATCCAACAAAACCTCCAGGATGAAATTAAAAAGATCCGCGAGGACGCTACCAAACAGCAACTTGACCGGTTCAACCAAACTCTAAACGAACAGTATGCCGAGGACCTCTCGAAGGCAGCGGACAACGAAAGGGAGAAGCTGGAGCTCGAGAATGAGATGCTCCAGAAGCAAATCGAAGCCAGGAAAGCTGCCGGGGAGAAAACCTATGAGCAGGAGGCCCAGCTCCGAGCCAACAATCTTCGTCTCCAGCAAATGGATCTCGACAAGGAGCTCGCTCAAGCCGAGTTAAATCACAAGTCCAAGTATGAGATCAGGAAAAGGTATCTGGAGGCAGAGTTGGCAGCAGCTCAAGGAAACGAGGACGCCATTGCTCAGATCCAACTCGAGATGGCCGAGAACGAGGAGTCTTTATGGGAGGAGCGAATCGAGAAGCTCCAGGAGTATGCCGAAATGGCATCCGGCTTTGCTAATGCTTTCAATGACTTGGCCAGTGCTCTCGGGGAGCGCCGGGCTCAGGAGGTAGAAGAACAATACAGCCGGGAGGAGCAGGCATTGGCAAACATGTACGCTAATGGCCAAATCACGGAGGCCCAGTACAACGAGAAGAAAGTCAAGATGGAGAAACAGAAGGAGAAGGAGTTGGCCAAAATCGAACGGGAACAAGCTATCCGGGAGAGGGCAATGGGATCCTTCGAGATTGGCATCAATACTGCCATCTCCATCATGGCATCGGCTAAAATGGGATTCCCTTTGGCTATCCCGTTCATTGCAGCAGCTGCGGCTTTGGGAGCAGTTCAGATGGCAGCTCTTTGGGCAGCTCCTCTGCCGAAAGCCGCAAGAGGTAAATACATTGAGGGACCCAGTCATGCCGCTGGAGGAGTGCACATTGAGGCGGAAGGAGGCGAGACCATCATTAACAAGAAGTCGAGCCGCATGTTCCTGCCTCTTCTGTCAGCCATAAACGAACTCGGTGGCGGAGTACCGTTCACTAAAGTTGGATCGGACGGGGGATATGCTATCCGATCATTCGCTGAGGCGTCGGAACCTATGAATCGGCTTGACATGGAGAGGGCAATTCAAAAAGCATTTGGCCAGGTGAGAGTGATTGCTACAATCGAAGATATTCGGAGGGAAGATGCTAACTACGTGCAGATTCAAGACCGGGCTAATTTTTAAATAGTCCAGCACAAATAGTATTTCAATATCTATTAGGAATAAATATATTTGTATCGAAATAATTTGGCACATGATATTCATCAACTTAAAAGGCGCAATTGACTCCGAAGAGAATCGGGTCATGATGGAGCTTTGGGAAGGGACCTCAGAGATCTGTTCCGTGGAGACCTTCCGCCGGGTACTTGATGAACACCCCGACGAACAGGAGGTGTGCATCAACATTGACTGTGACGGGGGCTCTGTTGAGGAGGGCTTCAAGATTTATGACCTTCTTCGCATGAGTGGGAGGACTGTATACACAAATATTGTCGGGGGATGCCACTCGATGGCAGTGTGCATCCTGTTGGCAGCTCCGGCAGAGAACCGGTCGGCAAACAGGAATTGCCGGGCACTCATCCATCGGGTATACATGCCGGTCGGGGATTGGCTCACTTCCGACGATGCTCGTAGAATTGCCGAGGAGCTTGCTCTGGAGGAGGAGGCTATTCTTGACGTGTATGTCGAGAGAACAGGTCAGGACCGGGAACGGCTCCGCAATGTCATGCATGAGGAACGCATCCATGATGCCAAATCACTTCTTGACTTGGGATTCATTTCCAAAATCAATTCATACAACACAAACCAAATTTTTAATGCTATGGCAAAAAACGAAAAAAACGAAAAAAACGAAAAAAGCGCTTATGAGAAGTTCATGAGCAAGGTCAAGGCATTCCGGAATGGCAAGAAAGGCGCTCCCGCCAATTTTGACTATCTGGATGCTGAGGGTCAGGTCGTTCTCCAGACCGTAGGTGAAGAGGACAATCTGGCCGAAGGTGTAGAGGCAACTCTCGCCAATGGCGAGACGTCGGGCACTGTCGTTCTGGAAGACGGCCGGGCGGTTACTGTCGAGGACAACATCGTCACCAGCATCGAGATGGAGGACACCGAGTCCCTCGAGGACCGCGTTGCAGCACTGGAGGCGATGCTTGACGAGGCAACGAACCTCATCGAGGAGCAGGAGAAAGAACTCCGCAACCTCCGCGGTAGCAACTACCGCCCGAAGAACCGCAAGACGGTTCTGCCCGGAGGCAAGAAGTCCGAACCCTCGACAGCTGACCTCAAGAACGAAGCCCGCGAAAAGCTCCAGAAGGTCAACGCTGCCAAAAAGATTCTCAAGTAGTCAAACTCAAAAACTTTAGGAACTATGGCAAATAAAAATGGCGGACTCCTTGACATGGATAAGTTCACTTTTTGTGGACGTGTCATTCAGGCAATCTCGGAGATGATTATGGAGGATACCATTCAGGGTCCTGACATCAACTCCATCCACACAGTCTTCCCCGACATCGTCACTAACACCGAGGTGGGTTACATCGGCGAGGGCGGCATGGTCGGCGTGGTCAACACCGGGTGTAACCCGACTCCTCAGCCGTGGAACATCAACACCCGCAAGCTGAAGTGGGAACCCGGTGTCTGGGAGATCCTTCTGTCCCAGTGTTACACTGACCTCCAACAGTCGGCAACTATTTACTCTCTCCGCACCGGCGTCGACATTCCGGACTTCACGGATACGGACTACATGAACATCGTCATTGAGGTTCTGGAGCGCTCCATTATGGATTTCTGGTACCGCCTGTTCTGGTTCAACGCCAAGGACGCCAAGAACGTTACCGACAGCGGTATCATTACGGATGGTCTCGACCTGAAATTTTTCACCATCATCGATGGTTTCTGGAAACAGATTACCACCCAGGTTACAGCCAATCCGTCCCAGCGCGGAGCAACAATTACGGAAAATGCCGGGGCATCTTACGCAGCTCAGAAGCTTACTCCGGCCAAGGCCAAGGAATACATTCAGTCGGTCGTGTTCAGTGCCCCGCTTCTGCTCCGTCAGCAGTCTGACAAATTTATCCTCGTTACCCAGTCTGTCTACGATGCCTATCAGCAGTCTCTTATGGACGCTTGCTGCCTCGAGTCGGCTCGCTTGGCTCTGCTGAATGGCATGGAGGCTCTCAGCTTCAATGGCATCCCTGTCATCGCAATGCCCATCTGGGACAAGATCATCGCTACGTCGGAAGACACTGGCACGAAGCTCAACAACCCCCATCGAATTCTCTTCACCTCGAAGAGCGTGCTCGGCATAGGTGTTGATGCAATCGACAGCTTCGAGAAGATGCGGATCTGGTACGAATACAAAGACCGCGTAGTCTACGTAGAACTCATGGGTCGGGCGGATGCCAAGCTCACTAACCCGGATCTGTTCTCGGTAGGTATCTAATCCTTAAAAATCTAAGAAAATGGCAGGACTTGATTGTTCTAAAATCAAAACAGGATTCATCAACCAGGTGTGTGGTAAGCCGGCAATCGCCGGCACCACCGCCAGGGTGATTCTCCTCAGCTACTCGGACGTCGACAAATCGAAGTCTGTTGTAACTGACAACGTTATCTCTTCGCTCATCCTTAAGACCGGTGCCACTGGTTACGAAGTCGACTCGCTGCCCAACGCAACTGTAGGCTCGGACACCATCAATGCTGGCACGTACCTCAAGACTCACCAGCACAACGTAGTTGTCCGAATCTTCAAGAAGTCGGAAGCAGCCAAGAAGTTCGTAAACGGCCTGACCAATGCCCGCGTCATCGCTATCGTCGAGAACAACGACACCGGAGACAACGGGGACACCAAGTACGAGGTGTATGGCTGGGACTCGGGTCTGGAGCTCACCGAAATCACTGTCACTACCGAAATGACCGACGGCGTCGCATACCAGGTAACTCTGGCCAACGGCACCATCGCTCAGGAAGGTTCGCTCCCGATGAGCCTCTTCGACACGGACGAAGCCACCACAGACCTCATGGTAGACGGGCTTCTGACCAAAGGATCTAAACCGTAGCACTCATGACTGACATGCTCGAAAGACTGAGAGCTTACCAATCCAAGTATGGGTCCCTGAAAGGCGAAGCCTATCGGGCCCATACATTGGAATTGGAAAAGAACCCCGCTCTCCATCGAGAAGTAGATGAACTTTCTCGATACTTTTTGAATAAGTCAGTTTCCCGATGCGGCTTCTGCCTGATCGAAGCCGACTTAGCATTAAGACGAATAACAGAACAACAAATGAAAAATGTAGCACACCCCGATTACGAACTCAGAGCAGGTACTCTGCTCCATGACCCGATCAACAAAGAGTTCAGCAAGATCCTCACCCCGAGGAACATCACGGAGGATCTTTGCTTGTATCACATCGCATTCAACAAGGATGCTCTTTCGTACTTCACCCGGGTCCCCGAAGATCTGAACGACCGGCTGGAGAAATTCATGGTCCGTTACGGCAAGGAGATGCCGGACAAGGACATGGAAATCAAGAAGCGTCAGGCTCAGGTTCTGAGCAAGCAGATCGAGTCCGTGAAAGCCGAACTCGAAGAGCTGAACAAGAAACAGATCGAGCTGAACGCCAAGCTCGATGAGTACTTCAAAGCCATGGAGGCAATCCATGCCATTCTCGACTCGGCATCCGCCGAGGAGAAGACCGAGGAGAAGACCGAGGAGAAGACCGAGGAGAAGCCCGCCGACATCGACACCGAGGTGAAGGAGTTCATCGACGCCGGGATGGATCTGGAAGCCATCAAAGAAGCCTATGCAGACTCGCAAATGTCTGCCGGGGAGATCGAAGAGGCTTACAATCGTGTAGTCAATCCCGTTTCGGAAACTCCCAAGAAGGGAGCCAAAAAAGGAGGGTCCAAATAGGACTGGTAATAGGACGGGGTCGCTTCCCGTCCCTCCTACTATTAAAATTACGCCAGTATGAAAGTTGCACAGATCAAATCAGCTCCTCAGTTCGAATCCCGGGACTGGAGACAGTATGGCATCCAAACATACGGAGATACCAACGACTTTCCCCAGACAGTCAGCGAGATTGTTCAAGCCTCAAAGACCGGAAATGCCTGTGTGAGCATATACAATGACTTCGTATACGGTCATGGGTTTAAGGATCCCGGCATTTACAGATTACGGGTAAACAAAGAAGGGGAGAAGCTTGACAAGATCCTCCGCATGGTCTGTAAAGACTTTACATTATGGCATGGGTTCGCCATCCATGTTAACTACAATATGAACTTCCGCGTCAGTTCGATCCACCACATTCCGTTCGAGTCTCTCCGACTTGCGAAGGCAGACGATGGTGGATTCATTGGCCGGACGGCATACCATCCGGATTGGGGTCACCGAGACAAGACGAGGTCCCGGTGGTCACCGTCTGACATTGAGTGGTTTCACCTCTTCAACCCGGATCCGGAGGTCATTCTCAACCAGGTGGAAGAGGCTGGCGGCTGGGACAACTACAATGGCCAGATCCTCTACTTCTCCGGGGACTCGGAAGGCAGCCCCTCTTACCCAATCCCCATATTCATCGCTGAGATGACGGACATGAGAACTGAGGAAGCACTTGCCAATGTAGCCGGTAGAAACGCATGCTCCAACTTCTTGTCAGCTGGGATCTTGGTAGACATCAAGGACGAGACTCAAGATGAGTCTCAAGTGAATGAGACCCAAGAAGAACTTAACAAATTTCAAGGAGATGAGAACACTTCACAATTGTGGTACATCCAGTGCAAGTCAAAAGATGAAGTGCCCCAGTTCATAAGGTTCTCCGGGGAGAACTATGACAAAGCATTCGAAGTAACGCAGAGAGTCATCCCGGAGAACATTGGTCAAGCCTTCAAGCAGCCTCCCATTCTTCGAGCTGTTGACGTGGGGGCTAACTTTGGGGCTGATCTCATGACCAATGCCTACAAGTACTACAACTCTGTTACAGTCCGGGAGCGTCAGCAGCTGGAGGAGACTTTCGTATCGATTTTTGAGTACTGGTGGGCTCCTTTGGAAAATCCCGACTTCGCTATTCAGTCTCTCACTTACAATGCCGGCGAGTCTATAGCAGACAGAATTGGCAAGGACAACATGACTCAGGTATTGGAGATTATCCGGGACCAGATGCTCTCCACTGTTCAGAAGAGAAACATGCTCAAGCTCATCTATGGGCTTTACGACGAGGAGATTATAAAACTCATGCCCGATGATACTCAACTCTAACAACCTTCGGAATGTTCGGCCGATAGCCGAGAACATCAACGACCCGGCCAGACTGGAGCCATATATCCGGGAGGCTGAGACTCTCAGACTGGTGGATGCCATAGGAGCCAACCTCTACAGATGGCTCGACGAGACAGACTTTTCCGGCCCCGGTCCTTTCCAATACGGGGACGTAACCATTACAAAAGATCAGTACACTGCCGCCATGGAAGGCGGGTATTATGATGGTGGCTGTTCCGGGGATGGTCGAAGCGAAGGACTCAAGATCGCCATTGCATACATTGCGTATTCCCGATTCATCGTCAACAATCCAATCAATCCCACTGCCTTCGGTGTGAGGTACAAAGATAGCGAATTCAGCACTCGAGTAGAAGACAACATAATCGTCCGTAGCTCGAACGAAGCACGGAACATCGGGGAAGCCTACCTCGAGAAGGCTATAAATCACCTTAAAGCTCTGCGGTTACTGACTCCATGTACTGAATACAAGGAGTCCCCGTCTCGTAAAATGATTATAGGACATAATAAATTATAAGTTTAACAGATATGAAGGAGGAAGTCATGAGAGTGGGAAAATGGATATGCGGGAGCATTGTAGGGCTTTGGGGGCTTTTAGCTCCGATCCAGGTCCTTATCCTCTGTGTCTGTATTGCCGTTATCGTCGACTTCATAACTGGAAATATTGCTGACTACAAGCGCCACAAACGAGCCCATCAAAAATATGTGTTCAAAAGCGAGAAAATGTGGGACACGTGTTGGAAGTTGGGGCTCAGCATTATCGGTATCGGCATGGCCTACATGCTTGACGTGTGTGTCCTCCCGAACTTGGGGGGTCTCAACCTTGCCAACTTCTTCGCTGCTTTTGTAGTCGGGACGGAGTTTTGGAGCTTTCTCGAAAATTCAGCTATAATCTCAAATCATCCCATATTCAGGGCTCTCCGGTCATACATGGAGAGATCGGTCAGCAAGAAAACTCAAATAGACTTTGAATGCCATGAAGACAAGTAAGTATTTTAAGCCCGAAGAATTCGAGCGATGCAACCCGTCCTGCTCCATTGAAGACATGGACCAGGATTTTCTCGATCTACTGGATGACCTCCGTGAAAAGGCAGGCATCCCTCTCGTCCTCAATTGCGCTTATCGTTCCAAAGAACACGATAAGGCCAAAGGACGGTCCGGCAACAGTGCTCACACAGAAGGTTTGGCAGTGGACATCCGGTGTGCCTCGGGCCCCAATCGGATGAAGATCCTCCGGGCAGCCATTGCATTGCGGATCCGGAGGATAGGCATCGACGGGAATTTTATCCACGTAGATGCTTCTAAAACCCTCCCGCAGGACACGATATGGACTTACTAAAGAGAGTACTCTGCACAATAGTTCTTGTAGGTATAGGCTTTATAATCGGGCGTAAAACAGTCGAGGAAAAGACCGTTATAAAGTACGTCGATTTACCCCCAATTCAGGGGGAGGTCAAAGTCCCGGATTTGGTTCCAAAATGGGAGGGTTTTAGGAATCCAATCAAATTGATATATATCTATAAGGGCCAGGAGGAAAAGGTTCCCCAAACACCCCCAGAAATCACAAATGGAGGGGGTTTTGGGGAGGACAAAAAGGAGGTGGATACTCTGGAGAGCGTAAAAAGGACAATGTTGGACTGGAATACGACCAGGAAATACGCTGGAACATTCTTCAAAGATCCCAAAATTGGCCAATTTGACTGGGAGGCTACAGTCCAATACAACACTCTCCAGCACCTTACGTACAAGTATACCCCCGTCCGAGAACAGATCAAAGAAACGAGGTCCCGGAAATGGTCCCCCTTTCTGAGAGCTTCGGCTAACTCCTTCGGGCAGGTTGGGGTTGGGGGAGGCATATATTACAGGAATTTCGGAGTAGATATATCCTATATGCGGGACTTCGAGCTGACCCGATCGGGGTATGAGGTCGGCTTTAGCTGGAAATTTTAGGAAACTACTCCGTCCCGGGCTTAGAGGAGCCCGGGTTTTTTGTGTCCCCAAGCCGGGGATATTGGCCCCCGTGGCAGGGACCAGCAGTAAACAATGGTAGGGAATATGGGTTCTCAAAGAGGATAAGCCCCCCTAAAAAAGTTGATGAAACTATTGTTCCATTGTTTAC
>ULMM01031766.1_pt1 | contig 18500 bp, 11 predicted proteins | sample 1951661 | NCBI WGS metagenome assembly ULMM01 (sample SAMEA4835551, study PRJEB28245) | human gut metagenome | biome: gut microbiome; material: fecal sample | place: Denmark | collected 2008 | reverse complement strand
TTGGAGTCTTTGCATTCATTTTTAAAGTAACTCCTGTAGACCTACCAACATATCCATCAGGTACTTTAGTCTCATAAGCAATATATGTAGCCTTTTTAATTTTAGGAATATTAATTTCTCCTTTTTCATCTGTAGTAAATGTATAGGCTTTATTTTTAGCCACCTCTTTTAAGTCTTTTGTTAAATACTTATTCGTAGCTTTATTCTTTATAATAAATCCTGCACCCTTCAATGCTTTCTTAGTCTTCGTATCATATTTATATATTTGCAGTTTTATATACACTGGCAATTTAGTATTTTTTACCTTATCATAATCAGTACTACTATTTAAATTACGAGTAACACTTAATGATATATTAGAAGTTATCTTTTGATATCCACGTGGTGCAGTTACCTCCTGTGCAACATACTTTCCTGCTGGTAAATTTTGTAATACTATTGGATTATAATTTAATTTTTGAGCACTAGCTTTGCTTACCAACGTATTACCCTTTCCTATATATTTTTTTAAAGATGTATTATATAAAATAAATGTAGCACCTCTTAATGCCTTTCCTTTTTCATCAACTTTTTCTAATTTTATATGTGTATTAGTAGTATCACCTCTAAAAACAACTTGACTTTGCACTGCTCCTTGTGAACTATATGTATAACCATCAAGTAACACAAATCTTCCTTTATACCTCAAATATCCTTTATTATATGCATCATTCAAGCCAGCTTCATATTTAGAACCTGCAAGTGAATCTGTTGCACTCAACATTGTAGGTATCTTTGCTGTATTATTTTGTCTTGCTCTTGCCAAAGCTCCAGAAACTCCAACACCAAGTGCCGCTGGATAATTAATAGTAAAAGTATTTTTATAAGCACTATCACTTGGACTACTTGCCAAATACGCAGCTGCATATAACCAACGCGCTGCTGTAGTATCAGGTCCTATAGCTCTTTGTCCAGTAGGATCAGCTTTTGAAACAGGTACATGCACATATACATCTCCATTACCACTAAGATTTATATCAATTATCGCTCTAACATAATACGCTGCCTCCTCATAAGTTGCATAATTACTATAATTATGTGGATCTACACATGCACCTTTATCCATTGTAAAAATATCACCATTTTTTCTTAATGTTACCGCTTTCCCAATAAGTTGAAGAAATTCATTAGAATAATATAAACTTGGATTATACTGTGCTATTGATGCAATATCTTCCGCACTACAAACTGTAGTTTTTGGCATTCCATGACCAGCATCAACAATTCCATTTGCAGTATCAACATATTTATAGAATTCTTGAGCTGTCCTAGCTTTAACATTAGAAGTTGGAAAAAATATAAATATTGACAAAATGGCAAAAAACATAATTAACATATATATAATTCTACTTTTTGTTTTCATATTTTTCCCCCCTTTTAATATAAAATATTACATAAATAATTCCTGCCACTAATATAACACTTATAACACTAATCATTATTACTTTACCTGTTTTTATGCTCAAAATTACATCTGCACTACTAAAATCATCTTCTTCTGTATTTCTATTACCTGGTGTTGAATCAACATCTAGTAAATTTCCAGGATTTGATATATTTGCTATTTCAGCAGTATTAAATGTTGTTCCCATATTGTTTCCATTCATTTTTTTAGCCAAAATTAAAGTAACCTCTTTAGATTCTCCTGGATTAATTTGTTCATTTTTTAAAGCTGTTGTATGTAAATTTCCATCACTATCTTGATACCAAGATTGATTTAGTGTTTTGTCAAATTCTACATCTTGTGGCATATAATCAACTATATCAGTTGCAGTTCCAGGTGTTTCTCCTTCATTTGTAACTTTTATCTTATATTCCATATATACTGTTGTATTAGAAACTTTTTTAGCATTAATTTCTGCTTTTGCTAATTTACTGTCTTTAAAATGTTTTTCAATTTTTCCATTTCCACTTGATAACGTTATTTTAGAAACTGTTTTATTTAAACTTAAGTCGAAAATTGTATTTTTAACAAATCCTGCATCAATATTTTCAACAATAACATCATCAACATCTAATATATCTGTTACCGCCAAATCTTCACCATTAGATGTTCTTGCAATAACATCTGAATTTTCTTTTTCATCTACACCATCTTTTTGATAAATTGTAACTCTATACATTTTTTTATTATACACAAAAGCTACAATATACTTTCCATTAGGAAGATCTGTAAAATCATATGCACCATCTTCATTTGTTTGTTGCTCACTAACTTGTTTTCCTGTTTCAGCATCAATTAATTTTACTGTAACATCTTTTAATAATTCTTCGTCTTCATCTCTTTTTCCATCCTCATTTGCATCTAACCAAGCAACACCCATAATTTCTGGTAATTCTGGTTCACCATCATCATCATCATCATTATTCATTCCTTTTAGCAAATATGTTACACTCTTTTCAAGTGTTTCCTGAAAATCAGTCTCAACTGAAATTGAACTTTCAACATTTGAATCACTTGCATTTTCCTTATCAACAACAGTATTAATAACTATACTAATATTGCTACTTTTTTTAACATCAATAATTTTTGAAAAACTTCTATCTTTAAATTCTATCTTTTCTTGAACACCATCAATCGTTATATATGAATCATTTATAATCAACCCATCAGATAATATTCCTGAAATCTTAATTGACTTATCTACTCCTCCATTTACAGTAACTGTACCATTAAATTGAATTTCATCACCATCATCAACAATTTGACTATCTCTATTTCCAACATAAGAAACTTGTATATCTGATTGTGTTTGTATAGTTTTTAATTTTAAAACATTTGAAGAAATAGATTTCCCATCCATGTCGTTCTTAACAAAAATAGTTGACTCTCTTTCTAAAACATTAAAATCCATACTATCAACAATATAATTTTGATTAATAGTAATAGTTTCTCCTGCTCCTATTTTTGGTATATTTAAATTCACTATACCATTATTCATTTCTACATCATCATTAAATTCACCATTAATAAAAGTTTCATTTAAAGTTAAACCATTAGATATAACTTCTTCTAAATTAACATTTGTTAATTCTTTATCTAACATATTTTGTACTTTTATTATAACAGGAAAATTACTTTCAGGCCCATATGTATGAGTAGTAGAACTATTTTGTAATACACTAATTTTTATATTACTATCTTTTATAGTATTTTTTAATGTCTCATAATTTTTATCTTGACCATTAGCCGTAATCTTAATATTACCATTAGTAATATCTGAGTCATCTGATTTCTTTACAGAAAACTCATAATCAAATTCATAAGTTTTTCCAGCCTCTAAAGTAATATTTTCTTTATTAATTTCTTTACATTCTTCATCTTCTCTATAGAAATAATTAAATGCAGGTTCATATGTGATTGGATCTTGTCCTTCAACTTTAACTTGATTATAAAAAACTGCATTCTTCTGTGTTGCTACAACATTAATTCCACTAATAGTATCTTTTGTATTATTTGTAATTTTTACATGATAAGAAATAACCTCACCATTAAATACTTCATCACCATCTTTTATTTCTTTTGTTCCATTTTTGGCAACATATTCCAACCCTAAATCATCTGAACTATATGCAACTGGTGAAGATATAACTGAATCATTATTGTTTTCAACAGTTACTTGTTCATTACTTGTGCTTAATACAGAAACAGTTGTTTTACTTTCTTCTTTTAAATTTTGACCATTAATATCGTAATTAATTACCTCTTGCATATATCCATTTAAATTTCCATCTAATTGCTCTGGAACACTTATGTAATATTCAAATTTTATAACTTGCATAGAAGTCATATTTCCAATATTAATTTTAAATCTTTTTACTTTAGAAAAATCATTTACAGTATCAAACCAATTTTCTCCTGTTGATTCATATGAATATGTTACATTTGCAATATTAGATACCTTATCTAAGTATGATAATTTTACTTTTCCATTTTCATCATCACAACTTAAATTTCCTTCTACAACAACATTTTGAACATCAAAATTATTATTATTAATAATATCTACTGTTCTTTTAATGTTTTTAGAATTTTGTTTTGCTGGAAGCACAATATTATTTACATCTGAACCCAAAGTTTCTGATATTTCATTGTCATTATATCCTTCAACTTTAGAATATGAAAATAATCCACTTCTAGCAATTCCATTTATTTGCACATCAAATGATTTTGCCTCATATCCATCATTTTCTACTATAACACTTATAGGTGCAACAAATGAAGAAATATCTTTATATAACTCTAAATCAGTATTAACAACAAAAGTTGCTTCTTGTTCTTCATCATTTTTATAATCTGATTGCATTCCAGATAATGTTAATTTTATTTCATATTTTCCATCTTCCCTATTAAAACCTTCTGCCTTTTCTATTTTTAATTCATTTTCATATAATAATTTTATTGAATTTACATTAACACTTTTAACCTGATTTGGAAAAACTATTTCAACTATCGGATTTTTATATAAAGCATTTTGATAATCTTTTGTTTTCAATACAGCTTGTATTTCTACAGATTTATTTATTTCTGAAGTACTCAAATTTCTATTATTTAAAGAAATATCTATTCTTTCTTCAGCTTGTACCAAATTTGTATTAACACCAAAACTTGTTACTTTTGAGTTATTTAAAACATTAATTTGATTTTTTATACATGTATATCCATCTAATTGTTTTTGATCAATATTAAGATTTCCATTAAAATATTTTCTATTTCCTATAATAATCTCACCATTTTTAACAGGGTTCTTTGTAAATTTTATCGTGGCTTTCTTGATATTTTCTGGATAATTAACAATAAAATTATCCCCTTCTGTCTCGCTTGAACTATCTATTGTAGTAATAATTTGATTATCTTGGTTTAAAATCTCTATTTTTACATCTTGCCCAAAAATATCTAAAACTCTTTCTTTATTAATATATGTTTTTTCCAAAAATGTATCTACATTAGTACTAACACCTTTTTCATTATCAAAAGCCGTATTTCCTACTTCTATAGAAAAATCATTTACTTGAGAAAATTCTGGAATTTCCATACTAAAATCTTCATCAATGTACGCTTTTTTAGATGACTTAACTGTAAAATATTGTTTTGATATTTTATCTGTAGCTGTCATATCAGCACTAACAATATCTTTAGTTACATTTATATTTTTCTCTTCATCAATACTTTTTTGAATATTATCAGTTCTAGTATAATATTTAGTTGATATTGTAGCCTTTACTAATTGCTTTCTCTGTTTTACATTAATTTTACCATCATAAGTATAAATAATTTTATATGTATCCTTTTCTGATCCCCATATAATTTGATCATTTTCAGTCACATCATTTTTGTATTGTATACTTAATTTAGCAGATTCTTTATCATAATTAGAATCAATTTCTTTACCATTATGCAATACTACTATCTTAGATGGTTTTATTTTATCTAAAACAGGAACTTCCAATTCCAAATTTTCTTCTTGCTTAGGAAGATTATTATTAATTGTTGAAACACTTACAACTTGTTCTAATAAACTATTATTATTATCTAACTCTTGAAATTTAGAAAAATCATTTTCAATATTTATATCAACATCATCAGTCCATTGTGTACCAATATCTATACTTTTTTCGATCTTTGCTTCTTTTTTACTTTCAGACTTATAATTTGCTGACAATGTAAAAGTATTTTTTTTATCAAAATAATCTGAAGAAACATTATTTTTTCTTTCAAAATTAATTGGCAATTTTATTGTTCTTTCTCCTGTTGCCATTTGATTTAATACTATATCATTATTTTCTAAATCAACACTTTGAATATAGTTTTTATCAACATTATCAGTATCAATTTTAAAATTAGGATTATCAATATGAATTTTTACATCATTTAATACTCCACTATTTTCTATTTTGATATAACAATAAACATTACCTCCTTCTGATATTTTAAGTTTTCCACCATGTTTACCATCTTCATAATAAACATCAAAATAAACATTAGTATTTTCAATATTTGTATTTTGAGAATCCAAATCTTCATAAACCGCTGTAACAATTCCTGTCATAACATACAAACATTGAATCATTGTTAAAGACATCAACAAAAATATTGCCAATATTTTTTTAAACAGTACATCCGCTTTCTTCATCATAATACCTTCCTTTCCCTATTTTAGACAATATATCTATATAAACTATAAAATAAATACAAAAAAAAAACAATAGCAATATTTTCCTGTCTTTTTATATCTAATTTTTACATTTACGGATAGTCATCTATTATTTTGTATTACATTTTTATTACATTTTGTTTACAGTTTAATTACACGCTAGTTTTATTATAATTTTAAATAAAATATATAGCCTTTTATGTCATATCATGATATAATATAAAAGACGGTTTATAGATATACCCGCAAAATCTAAATTTAAATACAAGGATGACAAAAACATGGCAAATGACATATTAACCGAAAAGATACCAGAGAAAAATACAAAAGAAGAAGCAATTATAACAGAAATAACCAAACAACCAGAAATATCAAAAACACAAACATCAATATTTGAAATATTTTTAATACTAGCATCTATATTGTTAGCAATATTTTTAATACTATTTATTAGCTTTACTATTATTAATGTAAAAAGCAAAAAAATAATATCTGGTGTATATATAAAAAATTATGAAATATCAAACTTAACACAAGAAGAAGCAAGTAAAAAATTAAATGATATAATCTTAAGTCAAATACCTGAAGAAATAAAATTAAAACATAATGATTTCGAAACATCAATTTCAACTAAAGAACTCAATATACAATTTGATACAACAACAGCTATAAATTCTGCATATAAAATAGGTAGAACCGAAAATCTATTAAAAAATAATATAACAATATTAAAAACAAAGATAAATAAAACCCATATTCCAATTACATTAACATTAGATACAGATACTTTAAAAAAGCAATTACAAGACATTTCCGGAAAACTACCAGATACTGTAAAAGAAAGTAGTTACTACATAGAAGGCTCAAATCTTATTCTAACCAAAGGAAATTCAGGCGCTGTAGTTGATGTTGATGCAACCACAAAAAATATCATAGAACAAATTGAAAATTTTAATATAAAAAATAATAATATAGAAATATCAACTACCCAAAAATCACCATCCGCTTTAGATATTGATAATATTCACTCCGAACTATATTCAGAGCCTAAAGATGCCTACTTTACTCAAAATCCATATTGCATATATCCAAGCGAAAATGGCGTTGATTTTGCAATTAGTATTGACGAAGCAAAAAATCTACTAAAAGAAGACAAAGAAGAATGTTCTATTCCTCTAAAAGTTCTTTATCCCAATATAACAACAAGTATGCTAGGAAACGAAGCCTTTCCAGATTTATTATCACAATATTCAACAAGTTATTCTACAAGAGATCAAAAAAGAACAACAAATTTAAAATTAGCTGCTAACAAAATAAATGGAACCGTATTAATGCCAGGTGAAACATTCTCATATAATAAGGTTGTTGGTGCACGTACAATTTCGGCAGGATATCAAGAAGCACCTATATATGTTAGTGGAAAAGTAGTTGATGGTGTTGGCGGAGGAATATGTCAAATAACTACCACACTATACAATGCAGTAGTCTATGCAAATTTAGACATTGTAGAAAGAAGTAACCATCAATTTGTACCATCATATGCACCAGCAAGTCGTGATGCCACAGTCGTATATGGCTCAATTGATTTTAAATTTAAAAATAACCGCAATTACCCAATTAAAATTATGTGTACAGTCTCAAACGGTATTGCAAATTTTCAAATCTATGGATTAAGAAGTAATAATGATTATGAAGTAGTAATTTCAAACAGAGTAACTGGAACAACATCAAATGCAATATATTCAGAAGCATACAAAATATTAAAACAAAATGGACAAGTAATAAGCTCAACTCTATTATCACAAGACGTATATAAGCGTCATTAAAAAAGTGGACATTAAGTCCACTTTTTTAATCTATTACATTGTCAAAACACCATTAGGTGTATTTTTTATAACTAAAATATCTTCTTCCTTTCCATTTTCTGCATTTATATACACCAAAAATTCCTTATCATCAACTTTTCCTTTAAATTCATAACATAATATTTCTGTTTTCCACTCAGTTGGTATACATGCAAAACCTTCGCTCTCTATATTAAGCTGTTTATTTAAAGTTTTTTTAGCATCATCTTTAGAAATTACCTTTTTTTCAATATTTCTTTGTGTATGATTATTTAAATAACCTGTTGTTTCTATTCCTAAAATTTCCCCATTATCCAAAGCAACTTTTACCTTTATTAAATCCGGATACATAATAACTCCATTTTGATTATAAGCATAATTAATTGTCATTATTCCATCTTGTTTTAAATAATACGTTTCTTGCATATTTTCAAAACCATGATTATTCAAAAATTCTTTTCCCTTATTATTTGCTTCCTCTTGAGACAATATTTCCAAATTAACCTCTCTATCATAATTCATATAAATTATATGTCCACCTTTTTTGGAAATAGAAACATTAATATTTTTATCATCATTTGTTTTTATAGAAAACGTATATGCCGGAATCGTTGCATTCTCTGAAAGCCCCAAACTTGAAATATCTTTAATTTTCTCGTTGCCAAGTAAACTAACAACAACTCCCTTAGCACTTTCTTCATCAATATCCTCACCTGTTAATCCTTTTTTCTCTTCATTTGTTAAATGTTCAGAAAAAGCTCCATCATAAATTAAACCTGAATATTCATGAAAATTTTCTTCCAAACTACTAAAACCATCTTTACTTTCCGTACTAACTTGTTGAGCAAAAGCCACATTTCCTTTTTTAGTTAATTCTCCCCATTTTATTCTTCCCAAATTAATATCTTCAGATAATTGATTCAATATATTTTCCAATTCAACACTATAATTATGCAAATCCTTTAAATTATTCAAGTCTTCTTCATTCAAACTTTCATCATAAATGTTTTTTCTTGACAAAGAATAACTATAATCACTTACTTGATTTAAAAACTTTTGTGTTTTTTCAAGTTCTTGACTCTCAATTGGTAAACGTGCCAAATATGTCTGTGCCATATTTGCTTCTCTCCATAAGTTTGTTAAAGTTTCTGCACCATGTTGCGGCGTTGTAGAAATTAAAGATTTAGCCAAATACGTTTCTACGTTTTCCACATAATCAACTAATTCATAAAAAGCCATGTTATACGTATTTTCAGATGTTTGCCTAGCCTGAACTTGTTTTTGATATAACAAAACACCTAATATCACAATTATAATTAAAAATACTCCTATTACACTAAGCATATGTCCTTTTTTTAATCTATTTATCCAATCTTTAACTTTATTCATATTAATCACTCCTATCATCATTTACAAAATCTATGTTTTCCTATAGTTTTGACCAAAGGTCTGGACCAAATCCATTTATTTGTTGCTGTTGCCGGATTAAAATAATAAATACAACCACCTGTAGGATCCCAACCATTCATAGCATCTCTAGCAGCTTTATAAACCGTAGAGTTTTCAGCAATTGGTTGATTTATTTGGCCATCTGATACAGCTGTAAAAGCACCAGATTGATAAATAACACCTGCTATAGTATTAGGAAATTGTGAACTTTTAACACGATTTAAAATAACAGCACCAACTGCAACTTGTCCTTCATATGACTCTCCTCGTGCTTCGCCATTAATAGCTCTTGCCATTAACTGAACATCTGAAGTAGAACTTGTACCTTTTGCATATGATACACTAGAATATTTTTCAATATTTTCACTAAATATATTTTCAACAAACAGAGCACAAATTGTGAATAACATTATAAAAATCAGACAAAAAAATATTTTAATTAACTTTTTCAAAAAATCACCTCTTTCTATATTTTGTATATTTTTCAAAAAAATATACAAATTTATTTTAATTATTAAATTTTTATTAAATAGTTGTATTTAACTTATTATTTTGATAAAATGTATTCACAAAGTTCATAGGAATCTTCTAAAAGCCTAAATAAAAAAGCAAGGAAAAACAAAGAAAAAAATGAAAATAATAATATTTTATGCCTCATATGGTGGAGGACACTTAAATGCTGCAAAATCAATCGAAAATTATTTACAAACAAATTATCCAAATTTTGAAATTGAACTAATTGATTGTATGAAATATGTAAATATTGGAATTGAGAAAATAACAACAACAGCATATAAAGAAATAACAAAAAAAATGCCATGGGCTTGGGGAAAACTATATGCCGATTCACAAAAAGGAATTCTAGCACATCTATCTAGCAGAACAAACAAACTATTTGCAATAAAACTATTAAAGCTACTAAGAGAAAAAAAACCAGATATAATAATTTCAACACATTTTTTTGGAAGTCAAATGTGCAGCTATTTAAAAAGAAAAGGAAAAATAACATCAAAATTAGCAACAATATTAACAGATTTTGCACCACATGGTCAATGGTTAATTGGAAGTGACAATATTGATTATTATTTTGTAGCACACCATGGAATGAAAAATTATTTAATATCTCAAAACATTTCAGAAGAAAAAGTATTTGTTACAGGCATTCCGATTTCAAATAGATTTTTATTAAATTTCAACAAACAAGAAATTTTAGACAATTTTAATTTACCAAAAAATAAAAAAAATATTCTGTTTTTTGGCGGAGGAGAATTCGGATTAGGAAAAACTAGAACGGTAGAAATATTTGAATCACTAATTAAAAACTCCACTAATTATTCTATAATTGCTGTTGCTGGAAAAAATGAAAAAATGAAACAACAATTTCAAAATATTGTTGAAAAATATCAAAAGCAAGAAAACATACGCGTGCTTGGGTTCACAAATCAAGTACCAGAATTAATGCACATTTCTGAATTTGTAGTTACCAAACCAGGCGGCCTTACGACTTCTGAAAGTCTAGCTTGCAATTTACCAATGGTCATAATAAATCCTCTACCTGGTCAAGAAGAAGAAAACGCCAAACTTCTTGTAAAAAATGGCATAGCTATCTGGATAAAAAAAGATGATAATCCTAAAGAAATATTTGAAAAGTTTTTAGCACATCCAGAAAATTTAAAAATCATGAAAAAAAACACTAATATTCTAGCCAAACCCTTTTCTACTAAAAATATTTGTAAAATTATTTTAGGAGAAAACATAGAACAAAAGCGGACATTAATAATATTAGCACTTGTTAGAACATTTTAAAGTCCGCGTCTTTGTTCTCGCACAGAAATTTGCTTTGCAATTTCTGTGCATGTTATTTTTTATATTATAGGAAAGGATTCAAATTATTAAACTTTTTTGTATAATAATTTGAATCCTTTTAATTTACAAAATTTTATTATATTATCTTATATCTCTCTTCTACCTTCCAAAGCCTTAGTTAAAGTAACTTCGTCAGTATATTCTAAATCCCCACCAACTGGTACTCCATGAGCTATCCTTGTAACTTTAATTCCCAATGGTTTAATCAATTTAGATAAATACATAGCAGTTGCCTCTCCCTCAACCCTAGGATTAGTAGCCAAAATTACTTCTTTAACCTGTCCATTCATAAGTCTTGAAAGTAATTCCTTAATTTTAATATCATCTGGTCCAACTCCATTCATTGGAGAAATTGAACCATGTAAAACATGATATACTCCTTTAAATTCATGCGTTTTTTCCATTGCAACAATATCACGCACATCTTCTACAACACATATAGAAGACTGATCTCTCTTAGGATTATTACAAATTGGACATGGATCAGTATCAGAAATATTAAAACATTTACTACAATATTTTAAATTTTTCTTTGCATCTATTATAGAATTAACAAATTGCTTTGTTTCCTCATCTGTAGAATTTAAAATATAAAAAGCCAATCTAGCAGCTGTTTTGTGCCCAATACTAGGCAACCTTTCAAAACTCTCAATTAATTTCTCAATCGATGGTGAATATAACGACATTTTTACTTCCTCATTTCTTTTGCTACAACATTTTTACATTATTCCTGGTATATTAAATTTTCCAAGTTCAGCAGCCTGTGCTGAATCAACCTTCCTTAAAGCCTCATTAACACATGTTAAAATTAAATCCTCTAACATCTCTACATCATCTGGATCAACAACATCTTTTTGAATTTTTATCTCCTTTAAGGTTTTATCACCTAAAACCTTAACACTAATAGCACCACCACCAGCAGTAGCATCAAATTCTTTTTGAGCTAATTCTTCTTGTGATTTTTCCATACTTGCCTGCATTTTTTTAGCTTCTTTCATTAAATTGTTTATATTCATTCCTCCGAATCCTCCCATACCTCCTGGGAATCCACCTCTTTTTGACATTTTCCATTCTCCTTTCAATCTTTATTATTCAATAATATTAAATGGTATATCTGCATCATTAGCAAAATTTTGAATATTTTGCTCCAAAGTAGGTTTTACTTTTGTTTCATTTGATGTATCAATATATCGTATATTCATCTCTTTACCACAAGCCATAGAAACCAATTTACTTAATTCTCTAACATTTTCTTGTTTTTCCAAAATAGTTTTACCAAAAGGAGTCAATCCCTTTGAAAACTCAATCCCAACAGTCATATCATTAATTTCTTTTACCTGTGTATTTATCAAATTTGTATACAAGACTATTCTTCCACTATCTTTTAAACTCCCCAAAATATTAGGCCATGCCTTAGAAATACCACCTGAAGTTGCATTTATTTTTATTTCTGGCTTTGCATTTTTCTTAACATTATTATTAATTTGAGAAGTAGAATTTTTTGGAATACTATTTACAACACTTGTATTTGCATTAGAAACCAATCGAGTTTTTGAAGTTTGTTGTACATTTTGAACTACAATCATTTCTTCTGGTTTAGCACATAGTTTAATCATTTCTGCCTCAAAAACAATACTTTTTTGAGTAGACCACTTTATTCTACTAGCCAATTCTGACAAATCATAAATTAATTGTACAAGTCGTAATTTTGGCACTTCCATAGAAACTGCTTCTATCTTTTTTAACTCATCTTGATTATACAAATCCAATTTTTTCGTACTTTGAAAAACTAAAATATCTTTAACATATTTTATCATTTCCCACAAAAAATTATCTAAATCTTTTCCTTGATTTAAAACATCATTTGTATTTTTTATAACATCATCTACATTATATTCAAAAATAGCTTGTATAATGTTATTTACAAAATCAAATTTAGGAATACCCACTAAATCTTTTATTTTATCCTCATCTATCTTATTTTCTCCATCTTGAATACATCTTTCCAAAATAGACAACGCATCTCTCATGGCTCCTTCTGATAAAACAGCTATAATTTGAAATGCACCTTCTGTTATTTGAATTTTACTCTCTTCACAAACAATTTTTAATCTTTTAATAATATCATCATTTGAAATTCGCTTAAAATCAAACCTTTGGCATCTTGACAAAATTGTTGCTGGCAATTTTTGTGGCTCAGTAGTTGCCAAAATAAATTTTACATGTTCTGGCGGTTCTTCCAATGTTTTTAATAAAGCATTAAAAGCACCTGTTGAAAGCATATGAACCTCATCTATAATATATACTCTATATTTGGCTTTTGTAGGTAAAAAATTAACTTCTTCTCTTATACTTCTAACATCTTCAACACTATTGTTTGAAGCTGCATCCATTTCAACAATATCTGTTAATGATCCATTTATAGCTGCTTTACAAATCTCACATTCATTACATGGTTCGCCATTTTTAGGATTTAAACAATTTATTGCACGAGCCAAAATCTTTGCAGAAGATGTTTTACCTGTACCTCTCCCACCATTAAATAAATACGCATGCCCTACCCTATTAGCCATAATTTGGTTTTTTAGTGTTTTTGTTATATGTTCTTGACCAACCATTTCTCCAAAAGTCATTGGTCTGAATTTTCTATAAAGAGCTGTGTACCCCACAATTATCACATCCTTTATACAAGAAAAATGGTAAAGGGTTAATCTCTCTATAGAGAGTACTCCACACAAAAGTATCTACTTATTGCTGCTTCCTTCCGGACCTGACAAGATTCATAGGCTTTTGTCGAATTACCCTCTATACAAAGATTAATTCCTACACCATTTGTATTATATAATGAATTGTTTTTTTTGGCAAGTGTTTTTTATACATTCTTTATTCTTTTAAAAATATATGCACTCATATCTGTAAATTCTTTTGACACTGTTCCACTTTGTATAATACCTTCTAACGGTAAATTCAAAGAAATTTCAGTTTTATATATTTTCTCTGAACTCATTTTCATTATCAAATTAAACTTAACATTCATTTTTAATTTTTCCTCAGAAATATTAGCTTTACTTAATAACTCATTATGATTAATTTCAACATCATTTGATATATAGTTTGCAACATCACAATTAGCACATCTAAAAGCAAGAATTCCTCCTTGGTTTGTAATTTGCATATTTTTCAAATCCGCATATTTTTCTACATTATATGTCAAATCTTCTACTATATCTTGGTCTATATTAGAAAAAATAACACTTTGATTTTCAGTACATGGTCTATATATTTTAAAAACTCCATCCTGATTTTCTCTTTCGACCTGTATATCCATTATACTTACTTGCTTTATAAAATCATTAATTACATTATTATTTTTATAATCGGGATTTTTATCAATATATAAATAAATATCATTATTTTGATCAATCGAAAAATTCCATTGGTTTCCTTCAACTTTATCTTCTTTATCTTTACCCTCTGACGAACTAATTATAGATATTTTTGAAAGGACATATGGCATATTAGTTTCACCTTCAACATCATATTTGATAATTACAATTCCAACCACAAACATGATCACAAATATAATAAATAATAAAATTCCAATATGAAAAAAATTATTATTCAATATTTTCTTTAATAGATTTCTCACTAATATCCCCCCTCCCATTCTATTTTTTTATAGAACGTAAATATTTAAAAAAATCTTTTAATATTTTTTCACATTCTTCTTCCATAATTCCAGCTTGGAATTCAACATGATGATTAAATATATAGTCATCAAACAAATTAAAAACAGAACCAACTGCTCCTGTTTTTAAATCATGAGTTCCATAATATACATTTTTTATTCTCGATTGAATTATCGCTCCCGCACACATTGCACATGGTTCTAAAGTCACATATAAATCACAATCTATTAACCTCCATGACTGTAATTTTCTACTAGCTTTTTGTATTGCTATTATTTCTGCATGTTTAGTTGTATCCGTTTTACTTTCTTTCAAATTATGTGCCCTTGCTATTATTTTTCCATCTTTTACTATTACACATCCAACTGGTACCTCTAATTTTTCGTATGCTTTTTTTGCCTCTTTTAATGCTGCTTTCATAAATTTTCTTTGCATCTATTACCTCTAAAAATATCAATATCACGGTGTTCTTAGGCGGACTCGGCAAGCCACGTCGGGAAAAAAGTCTACCAGGCTTTTTTCTTTTCCCCCTTTCCGAGTCCATTAAAAACATCATTTCATGGTGTTCCCAGGCGGACTCGAACCACCATCGGTCGCTTAGGAGGCGACTGCTCTATCCTGCTGAGCTATGAGAACAAAAATATTTATAGTATAAAAATATAAAAATTTTTATACTATACTTTTATAATAATACTCTCAAATTCTATAATTGTCAAGTTTAATTTTTCTCAACTATTCAGTAACAATCTTAACCATATCGTCCTTCAAATGTCTTAATTTTTGAGTAGCCCTCTTTTCAGATCTAGCCTTAACACCCATATATAATTTAATTTTAGGTTCTGTACCAGAAGGTCTAACACAGCACCAATTATTATTCTCTAATTCATAATAAAGAACATTTGATGTAGGTAACCCTGTGCTTGTAACTTTACCGTTTTTCATATTTTTTTCAATATCCCTTTGTATATCTTTAAATTTTAGAACTTTTAATCCTGCAATTTCTGTAATATCTTTTTGTCTCGTTTTTGTCATCATATCTTGAATTTCCTGAGCACCTTCTGCACCCTCTCTAACAATTGAAACTTGTGTTTCCTTGTAATATCCATATTTTTTATAAATATCCTGCATCATATCCCATAAAGTTTTTCCTTTTGATCTTGCATAACATGCTGCCTCACATAAAGCCATTACTGCTGCTATACCATCTTTATCTCTAGCATAATCTCCTATTAAACATCCATAACTTTCCTCAAATCCAAATACATATTTATTCTTTTTTGTTTCTTCTGCTTCTCTCATTATTGCTCCAATATTTTTAAATCCTGTCAATACTTCATAGCAATCAAGATTATAATTCTGTGCTATATCTTTTGCTAAATTTGAAGAAACTATTGTTGTAACAAGCATTCCATTTTCTGGTAAAATACCTTTCTCTTGCATTTGAGAAATTCGATATTCGGCAATAAGCAATGCTGACATATTTCCAGTATAATCCATATATTCTCCAGTTTTTACATCTTTTGCAAATACTCCTAAACGATCAGCATCTGGATCTGTTGCTAAAACAACATCTGCATCAACTTTTTCCGCTAATTCTAAAGCTAATTTAAAAGCCCTTGGATCTTCTGGATTTGGATAATCTACTGTTGGAAAGTTTCCATCAGGATCTTTTTGTTCTGGCACAACATATAAATTTTTTATTCCTATTTCAGTCAACAATCTCTCTACGACAGTATTTCCGGTTCCATGTAGCGGTGTATATACAACTTTTAAATCTTTTCCTTGTTCTTTTACTATATCTGGATTTAGCACCAAACTTTCTAGTTTAGCTAAATATTTGTCATCCATATCCGTTCCTATTAAATGAAATAAATCTTTTTCCTCTGCTTCTTTTCTATCCATTGTTTTTATCTCAGAAAAATTAGTTACAGCCTTTACTTTTCCTATGATATCAACATCTCTTGGATTAACTATTTGTGCACCATCATCCCAATATACTTTATATCCATTATACTTTGGTGGATTATGACTTGCCGTTATCATAACACCAGCTGTGCATCCTAATTCACGTACAGTGAATGATAACTCAGGTACAGGTCTCAAATTTTCAAATAGATATGTTTTTATTCCATTTGCATTCAAAATTAATGCTGTTTGCTCACTAAATTCTTTTGACATCTTCCTTGAATCATAACTTATTGCTACACCTTTTTTTTGTGTACCTTGCTCAACTATATAATTTGCTAATCCCTGTGTTGCTTTTCCAACAGTATATTTATTCATTCTATTTGTTCCTGCTCCTATTACACCTCTCAATCCTGCTGTTCCAAATTCTAACTCTTTATAGAAACGGTCTTCTATCTCCTCTTTATCACCCATTATAGACAATAATTCTTTCTTAGTTTCCTCATCAAATTCGTCACTTTCACACCATCTTTTATATTCCTTCATATAATCCTTCATTAACATCAAATCCTTTCATTAACACATATTTAATTAAAAGCGACATGAATCATGTCGCAAATTTAAATTAATCTAAATGATAAAATTGTTTATACAATTTTCTAGCTGTTCTTGGACAATCCACATCTGCACTGTCAGAATTCTTTACCGGCGCAAACTCTTCTTCCCTTTTTACACGTAAAATTGCCATATCATCAACTTCACCAAAAGCATCAAACAAAAACGCTTCAAATTTATATGCATTTGGTGAATCAGGAACAACTAAATTTCCAGTTTTATCAATATATTTTGCTTTTTTATATGCAACATGATATGGTAATGGGTTAGCTCCCATTCTTTCTATTGCCTTTACATTAAATAAATTGCATAAAATATGAGATTCCCCATATAAAAGTTCACCATTCTTATCTACAGCTTCTGCCATCTCATCTGTTATTTCAGAATATTCAATTACATTTGGTTTTCCATTACGTCTACAAAATACTCCAACTTTCTCATATGGATTTGCTTTTACAACAGACTTACATGCAACTGTTACACCTTTATCTATTGCAATTCCCATAAGAACCGGATCAACCATTTTGACAAGACAATTATCAACTCCACCAATAAATACCCATTCTACACCAAGTTGTTTCATTTTATCAACCATTTTATTTTTTACTAAAGCCTCATAAATTCCTCCATGTCCATCTGCAGCCAATTTAACAAGTCCATCTTCACCAATTAAAATTTTTCCCTCTGTATCCATCATTGGCAATTCACCCTGAATAAAGAAAAATAAATTTTTATCCTTTTGATATCCAAAACATTTATTTTTTTCAAAGAATTCTATAGTTGCCTTATTATTTTCTCTACTTGTCATTATAAACCATGGAATTGTAACACCATACTTTTTTCCTTCTTCTTTTAGGGAATCACACAAAAGTTCAAATAAAGATTTATGAGAATCCAACCCTATATCAAAAGTTCCTTTTGGCCCATCATGTCCTAAT